>Ga0209542_10002157_pt1 | contig 44730 bp, 36 predicted proteins | sample RifCSPhighO2_01_FD_184028 | JGI IMG/M metagenome (GOLD analysis project Ga0209542, IMG submission 184028) | Soil microbial communities from Rifle, Colorado - Rifle CSP2_plank highO2_0.1 (SPAdes) (version 2) | ecosystem: Environmental > Terrestrial > Deep subsurface > Rock core/Sediment ...
TAACCATAAAAACAAGTCGAAATTATTATTATTTTTAGCAATAAATTATGAAGAATTTAAAGAAAGGTTTTACGTTGATTGAGCTTTTGGTGGTCGTGGCCATCATTGGTGTCTTGGCGTCGGTGGTGCTGGCTTCACTGAACACTGCGAGAAGCAAAGGAGCCAATGCGGCAGTCAAGGCCAATTTGGCGAACATCCGACCGCAGGCCGAGATATTCTATGATGAAGGGAATACATACGTTGGGTTATGTGCGGATCCCACCGTTGCCGCCGCTCTGGCTTCTGCTGACGACTCTGGAGGCGGAGGAAATAAATGTTTCCCCGATGTTGATAGCTGGGTCGTAGCTACAGAACTTAAAGCTACTGAAGACACAGATAAAACAGGTTGGTGCGTAGATTCAGCGGGGAAATCAAAAGGAATCACAACTGTCCAGGACGGAGCCATTACCACGGCAGATACGCTTTGTCCGTAATTGGCTGGTTTCAAAAACAAAAAACCACCCCCCACAGGGTGGTTTTTTGTTTTGGCTGATGTGGTATAATTACCAGTAGCATTATTATTTAATTTTTATTTTTATGGTTATTCTAAAAAAAGAAAGGGGTTTCACTCTTATTGAACTCTTGGTAGTGGTTGCCATTATCGGCATTTTGGCCACCATAACTGTGGCTGTGCTAACTAGTGCCAAAAAGAAAGGCGAGGATTCAGGCATCAAGGAGCAAATGACGGCATTGCGCACCCAAGCCGAGCTTTATGCCAGCGGAAACAACGGTAACTACATCGATATGTTCACTAACAACAATACCTGGGCTTCCGGCGACGCGACCATCCAGGCCATCTTGGATTATATCGGTGAACAAACTTCCGTGCACACCGCCGGCAGTGGCGCCAATGCCTGGGCCGCCCAGGCGCAACTGAAGGAGGACTCGTCCCAATATGCTTGTATCGACGCTTCGGCGGTGCTTTCGGTCGGCGCTACCGCGATGGCGGCCGGGGATACGGTCTGTCCATAATTGTTTTGCAATTAATTTCATTAATGCGTTGATTGCTTTTCTCGTCATAATTTTCTTCGGTCTCGGTCTCATCGTTGGTAGTTTTCTCAACGTGGTGATTTTTCGTTTGAACACGGACCGGTCTTTCGGTGGGCGGAGCGCTTGTCTGTCATGCCAAAACAAACTCCGCTGGTTTGAGCTGGTGCCGGTCTTGAGTTATTTCTGTCTGGGCGGCCGATGCCGGAATTGCCGGACAAAAATTTCTCCGCAGTATCCGCTGGTCGAGCTGGCCACCGGTATTATTTTTCTTGCGCTCTTTCTAAAGTTTGAAAATATCTTTTTCGAATTACCGGCCGCATTTGTCGGCGCCTACGCCTATTCGGCAGCGGCGTTCTCCCTTTTATTGGTGCTGGCGGTTTATGACTTGCGGCACAAAATAATTCCGGACGCGCTGGTTCTACTGCTAGGGGGACTCACCTTAACCGGTTTGTTTTTTCTGAATCTGGATGACCCGCGGGTTTTCTATCCACACCTACCGTCGCTCTGGCAATTCGGGTCGGGTTTTCTGCTGGCAGCGCCTTTTGCCTTGCTCTGGTTCGCGTCCCACGGGCGCTGGATGGGGCTGGGAGACGCCAAGCTCGCAGTCGGTCTGGGCTGGCTACTTGGACCTTCCCGTCTGCTTTCGGCGGCGGTGCTGTCCTTTTGGGCGGGCGCCGCACTCGGAATCCTGCTGGTCGCGCTGACTAAACAATACCGGATGCGCAGCGAATTACCCTTCGCGCCCTTTTTAGTGCTGGGCACACTTCTCGCATTCTTTTTTGACCTGCAGGTGTTGTTCTTAAACTTTTAAAGCCGAGGATGAAAAAATTTAAAATAGTCAATTTAAAATCTGCTTTGGCCCGCCGGAATCGCGGTATGACTTATGTGGAATTGGCGGTGGTGCTTTCAATTTTTTCCGTTCTGTCTTCGGTGGTGGTGTTCAATCACGGGGATTTTCAGGCCAAGGTGGATGTAAAAAATCTGGCCAGCGATGTCGGCTTTAAAATTATTACCGCACAAAAAGCGGCCCTCTCCGGACTCTGGGCATCCGCGGCTCTGCCGGGTTGGAAGCCCGCCTATGGTCTATATTTCGACGCGACGGAGCAAAAAAGTTTTATTTATTTCGCCGACCTGAACAACGACACCTATTTTGATGGCCTAGCTTGTGGCGGCGGGAGTGAGTGCCTGGACCAAATCGCCATTGCCACCAACGAACTGATTTCCGGCTTGGAGGTTGTTTATCTGGGCAACCCGAATCCCTCTGGCTTGGACGATCTAATGGTCACTTTTACCCGGCCTGATTCCGGTGCGGACCTGAAGTCCAGCACGCCCATTGGGCCCGAGCTGGATTATGCGCTAATTACTATTTCTACCCCCAGGGGGGCGCCGACGGCGCAGATAAAATTATATCCGTCCGGACGAATAGAAATAAATTGAGATGCGACCAACAATCTCCAAAACCGAATCGGGCGGCTATACGATTATTGAAACGATGATTGCGACCTCTCTTTTTATTATTGTTGTTATGGCGGGGATGGGCGCTTTACTGAACGCCAATCGAGTGCACCAGAAATCGCAAGATATGCGTTCCATCATTGATAACTTAAGTTTCGCGATGGAAGAAATGTCCAGGAATTTGAGAACCGGCTACCGCTACCAGTGTTTTGAGAAGGGTGTAGGCGTGGACATCATCCAAGGAAATTTAGGAACGACCGCCAGTTGCCCGGATGGCGGCGCCATCGCTTTTGAATCAGGCGAAGGCGATTCCACCGACCTGACCGACCAGTGGGTTTATTATCTGGACCTGGACGGCGGTAAACTTTACAAATCGGCGGAGGGTGCCCAGCTCGGAACTTTTTACCAACTGACTCCGGATGAGGTTGTCCTGGACAATGCTTCCGGTTTTTCGGTGCTGGGCGCTGAGCCGCCAGCTGAAGGCGGCGGTGGGGACCGGCAACAACCCCTCGTTACTATCCGTCTGGTCGGCACCATCACTTCCAAGGGAGTAGTAACGCCCTTTTCTCTCCAAACCTCCGCTTCCCATCGGCTGATTGACATTTAAAAAATGAGAAAGATTTTTCCAAAATCGAAGAATAAGGGTTTTACTTTGGTGGAGACACTGGTGGCCTTGTCCATTTTTTCAGTTTCCATTCTGGGACTGCTGGTTGCGCTTTCCCAGGGGCTGGCCGATACCGGTTATGCCAAGAAGAAAGTTGCGGCGGCCTATCTGGCGCAGGAAGGCATTGAATATATTCGGAACATGCGGGATACTTTTATGATTTACAGCAATGACCCGCAAACCGGCTGGGAGGATTTCAAGACGCACATTGCGGCTTGTGCCGGCGGGAGCGGCTGTTACTTTAACGCAAGTGGTTTGGATTACGCCGAACCGGAACAACCCATTAATCAAATTCTGCTGGACGCCTGCCCATCCGAGCCGGATACCTGTCCGGAGCTGTTATATGATTTTGTCACCGGTCTATATGATTCCGGCTTGGTTGGCGGTCAGCCGACTGGTCTGGTCCGGCAAATTAAGATGGAAGAAATTACCCCGGATGAAGTGCAAATAACCTCGACAGTGTTTTGGTCACAGGCCTCCGGAAATTACAGTATAGTTTTTTCGGATAATTTGTTAAATTGGATAGAATAAAGATATGACCGAGCGGGCAAAAAACAAAAGGGGATTCGTTCTGTTATTCGCTGTTTCCCTGGCGGGGATTCTGCTGGCGATTGCCGTTGGCGTAACCAATGTCGCGGAGAAAGAAATAAAATTTGGCACTTCAGCTCGGGACACTGGCCAGGCCTTTTTAGCAGCCGACACCGGCGTAGAGTGCGCGATTTTTCACGACAAAAGCTTGGTCAGCTCCTTTCCCGTCGTCGGGATGGAAACCTCTGTAACTTGCGCTAGCCTCATTGTTCCACTTACTTTTTATCCTACGGCCAATGGCGGGATTTATTACTTTATACTTCCCGGTTTGGGTAACGATGGCCTGGGTTGTGCTCAAGTGAGCGTGGAGAAAGACAATGTCAGTGACTCGACGGCGACGCAGACCATCATTATCGCCAAGGGCTATAATTTAGGGGACGCGGATTGTGAATCGACCAACGCCAGTCGGGTCGAGCGCGAGCTTCGGGTTAGCTACAGCGTGGGTAATCCGCCGTCCGGCCCGCCGCCAGCCGCCGGCTTTCCGTTGGTGAAAGGTACAGCCGCCAGTAGTATGGACGCAAATTCCACCAGCCACACGGTCGCTTTGCCCAGCGCCATCGAGGCGGGGGATTTGTTGATTGTGTTTTTCTCGGTGGATGACATTGCGGCCATACCGCAATGGCCCGCGAATTGGCAACCACTTGTTCCCCGGACGGTTAACGGAGATACTTTTGAAGCCCGCTATAAGATTGCCGACGGCACTGAAATTGGAAATATCATTATTAATACTGCGCCTCGCGCCGAACCCTCCGCTCATCAGTCCTTCCGAATTGTCAATTTTTCCGAGAACCAGAACCCCAGCGCGGCCGTTATTACCGGCACGTCCGCTACCCCCGATGCTCCAGAGCATATGCCTGATTGGGGTAGTGCCAAAACTCTCTGGATTGCCGCGGTGGGCAGAGTTAGTGGTAAGGAGGTTACCACTGATTTTCCGGCCAACTACTCCAATCATCGCAGTCAACAAGCTGGCAACGCCGATGCCGGTACAACGGTGGACACGGCGGTTCGCATCTTTGAAACGGCCAGCGAAAACCCGGGGCCGTTTTCCGTGCAAGTAAGCAAGAAATGGATAGCCGCGACGGTGGCGATTCAAGGCGAGGCAGCTCCCTAGAATTTTTCCGGAGATTTATGACGGCAGACAAGAAAAAATTTGAAGTCCGAGCGCGAATCGGGAAACTGCGCGCGGAAATTGCGCGCTTGAGAAACGCATATCATACTAAAAATACGCCGAATGTGACCGACGATGTTTACGATTCTTTGACGCGCGAACTTAAAGAACTTTTAAAACAATATCCGGAATTTCAGGATTCGCAGGCGCCGGAAAACCGGGTGGCCGGCAAGCCCTTGGATAAATTTACGAAAGTGAAGCACAAAAACAGGATGCTTTCTTTAAATGATGTTTTCAGCGCGGAAGAATTAAAAGAATGGGAAGAACGGGTGAAAAAACTTTTGTCGGGCAATCCGGCAATTAATTATTTTTGCGAAGCAAAATTTGATGGTCTGGCGGTTTCGTTAATCTACGAAAACGGAAAATTTATTCGCGGAGCCACGCGGGGCGATGGATTAGTCGGGGAAGATATAACACAAAATCTAAAAACGATACATTCCATACCATTAGTTCTTGGTTCCCCAAAATCGAACCTTGGGAATTCAAAAAGGTTCGACCTTTTTCCGCCGGAATATTTGGAAGTTCGGGGAGAAGTGGTAATGTCTAAAAAAACTCTGCAGCAATTAAATAACGTCAATCAAAAAGAAGGCAAACTGCTTTTTGCCAACACCCGCAACGCCGCCGCCGGCAGTATGCGCCAGCTGGATCCGAAATTGGCGGCGGAAAGAAAATTGGATTTTTTTGCTTATGATATTGCTGAAATTTCCCTCGGCCATAGCCGTACGGGCGAGGCCGGAGAAAAAAAATTACTTACCCATTCAGCTAAGCACCGATATTTGAAAAGTTTGAATTTTCCGGTGGACGCGAATGACGCGGTCTGCAAAAATTTAGACGAGGTCTTGGATTTTATAAAAAAATTTGAAAAAATTCGGACGGATTTTTCTTACGGGACGGACGGAATCGTGGTTTCAGTTGACAACCTGAAATTACAGGAAGTTTTGGGCGTAATCGGCAAAGCCCCGCGCTATATGGTTGCCTTCAAATACCCGGCGGAACGGGCAACTACAATAGTCAAAGATGTAAAAGTTAATGTCGGACGCACTGGTGTCCTGACCCCGTTGGCGATATTTGAACCGACATTAGTCGCCGGTTCTACGGTATCCAAAGCGACCTTGCATAATATGGACCAGATTGAACGCCTAGATTTGCGGATCGGGGACACGGTAGTGATTGAAAAAGCTGGAGATGTGATTCCTAAAGTGGTGGAGGTTTTGACCCGCTTGCGTACTGGTAAAGAAAAAAAAGTGAAAATGTCTGACCGTTGTCCGGCATGTGGTGGTAAAGTAGAAAAGAGAGAATTAGTTGCTTTTTATTGTTCCAATCCAAAATGTCCGGCGAGAGATGAGCGCTATCTGGAACATTTTGTTTCCGTGTTTGAAATATACGAACTGGGGCCGAAAATTTTGAGACGATTCAAGGATGAGGGCTTAATTACCGACGCGGCGGATATTTTTACTTTGGAAAAAGAAGACATCGCGCCCCTGGAACGCTTTGGCGAGAAGTCGGCGGAAAATATAATTCAGGAAATTGCCAGCAAGAAAAAAATTCCGCTCGGGCGATTTCTCTGGGCGCTCGGCATACTCCACGTGGGGGAGGAAACCGCGCGCGACATCGCGGAGCACTTCGGCACCCTGGAAAAACTCATAAGTTCAGCAAGGATTACCCTTGCTGGAATAGACAGTATTGAAAATGTCGGGCCGGCAGTGTCGGCGAGCGTGACGGCTTTTTTCCAAGATAAAAATAATCTGAATTTTATAAAAAAGTTGAAGAAGAACGGTATAGTGGTAGAGAAAGCCGAAGCGCGCAAAAAAGGTAAATTTTCCAGGCTGCAATTTGTGCTGACCGGCACATTACAAACGATGTCGCGCGAGATTGCCAAAGAAAAAATTCTCGCCCTCGGAGGAAAAGTTTCCGGCTCGGTTTCCAAGAATACCGCTTATGTCGTTGCCGGCGCGGATCCGGGTTTCAAGCTTAAAATTGCCGAAAAATTAGGTGTGAAAATTTTGGATGAAAAAAAATTTCTAAATATGCTAGGATAATTAGTGTTTGGAGGGTTCGCATAGCGGTCTAGTGCGCCATCTTGGAAAGGTGGTATGGGAGCAATCTCATCGAGGGTTCAAATCCCACACCCTCCGCCATGACAATTTTTTATCGGCATGACCTGAGTAGCCGCGAGCGAGTGGCGACCCGCGTGACTCAGAAAATCGCTGGCCACATGGTTACGCCACGCGAAAAAAATGATAAAATGGTCACATGAAATTAGGAATCATTTTACAATCCAACAAACCGGAGCACGCGTGGAATACATTCCGCCTTGGGATTACCGCGCTTAAAGCCAATCATCAAATGGAGATTTTTCTGATGAGTGAGGGCTCGGAATTGGACACTATTCCAAACAGCAAAGATTTTGATGTTTCGGTAAGGGTGGCGGAATTCAAAGAGTTGAAAGGTGAAATCTACGCTTGCGGTTCTTGTCTTAAAGTTCATGGCAAAGAAGAAAGCAAGGTTTGCCCCGTTTCCGCAATGTCCGATCTATTAACAATGGTTGAGAAGTCGGATAAGGTTTTGGTGTTTGGCTAACTTAATAAAATATGAAAAAACTTATTTTTATAATTCTTGCCGCAATTGCCATTGGCTCGTTTGCCTCAAACGCAAACGCTCAAATGCCTGCCCTGAGCGGAGTCGAAGGGATGGGCGCCCGCCTGCCGGACGGGCAGGGATTTTCCAACACGACAGTTGATTGGAACGAAGTTGTTGAACACACGCTCCGCGAAGAACAAGAAGGCAAAGAAGTTTGGAATAAACTCCAAACAAACGAGCTTGCTTGCGAGAATTTGAGTGATGAACAATTCGGAGTTCTCGGTGAATACTTTATGGGCCAAATGGCCGGAGATTCGCACGCCGCCATGAATGCGATGATGATACAGACGCACGGCGAGGAAGGCGAAGAACAAATCCATATCGTTATGGGCAAACGACTCTCCGGTTGCGACACCTCGGCGGCGTTTCCGGCCGGAAGCGGCGGTTGGATGCCGATGATGAACATAATGTGGGGAGGGTGGTCGTCTCCCTTTGGCAGTAATAATTCAACAAACAATATGATGAACTTTGGATTTGGAACTATGGGCGGGTTCGGTTGGATTTTTATGGTTCTCTGGTGGATCTTGATAATCGCTGGTATCGTCGCGCTTATCAAATGGCTCACGAGCCAATCTCGCGGCACTCATAATCACGAAAAATCCGCGCTTGAGGTTTTGAAAGAACGATACGCCAAGGGCGAGATAGACAAGAAAGAGTTTGAAGAAAGGAAAAAGGATTTGGTTTAGAAAAAAGCCGCCACCAAAAATCCCGTCCGTCCCCGTAAGAACACGACGGAAGGGGGGTGTGGGGGGAATTCCGCCCGCCGACTTGCCCGCCGAAGTTTCAACGCAGGCGGGACCCAGCCAGTTCCGTTCGGATATTTTCAAACAGACACCGCCGTGACAAGTGCTATAATTTCAACAATAGTTCTCATTAATAACTAATTAGAAATTTTATGCAAATTTCAATAAATTGGTGGGCAGTGCTGGTGGCGGGGGTGGTGTATATGGTCGTGGGGATGGTTTGGTATGGGCCGTTGTTTGGTAAATTATGGAAAAGTTTGATGGGTTTTACCGATGAGTCCGTGAAAAATATGCCCTTGAAGCCGATGACCGCGATGGTTTGGGGTTTTGTTCCGGCTTTGGTGATGGCTTATGTCCTAGCGCATTTTGCGTTTTACGCGGGTGTGATAGATGTGCAAGGCGCGCTTTGGTATGCCTTCTGGGTCTGGTTCGGCTTTCTGGCGACCAATACTATCGGTTCGTATCTTTGGGAAGGCAAGCCGTTTAAACTCTTTGTCTTAAATGCCGGGGCCCAACTTGTATCTGTCGCGCTCATGTCTATTGTATTGGTATTGTGGCAGTAAGAAATTCCAAAGACAAAAGCATTCGGATTTGCTAGAATGTCGGGGTCTTTTGTTATGGCCGCGCAAACTATTTTAACAATTTTCTTCGGGGTCATCGTGGCGGGGTTTCTGATTGTGGACCTCGGCTTTTTTAACCGGCAGAGCCACAGAATTGAATTCAAACCGGCGCTCTACTTGTCCATCTTTTGGATAGTTATCTCTTTGGTCTTCGGCTTGTTAATTTATATCTTTATCGGTAAAGTGATGGCGGTGGAATTTTTGAGCGCCTATATTACCGAAAAGATGCTCTCGGTGGACAACCTTTTCGTGATTCTCCTAATTTTCAGCTACTTCAAACTGGAAGAAAAATATCATCACCGCGCCCTGTTTTGGGGCATCCTCGGCGCCATAGTTTTCCGGGGAGTTTTCATCGGCGTCGGGGCTTATATCATCAGCCAATTTTACTGGGTGTTGTATATTTTTGGAGCAATTCTCCTTTATACAGGTATTAAATTATTGGCGGAGAAAAAAGAAGAGCATATTGATTTCCGTAAAAGCAAAGTCATCCAACTCGCACACAAACTTTTGCCTTTCACCGCCAATCATCATGGCGGCAAATTTTTTCTGCGCGAGAACAGCAAGTTCTTTTTTACCTCGCTGTTTATGGTGGTTCTGATGGTAGAGGCGACCGACATCGTTTTTGCGGTGGATTCCATTCCGGCGGTATTTGCAATCTCCCAAAATCTTTTTATTGTGTTCACTTCCAATATTTTCGCCATCTTGGGCTTGCGGGCGCTCTTTTTTCTGCTGGAAAACATATTGCATCGTTTTCATCACTTGCAGAAAGGTCTCGCGGTTATCCTCATTTTTATTGGCCTCAAAATGCTCTCCGGTATTTTCGGCTGGCACATATCCTCCTTCGTATCTTTTGGGGTCATAATGTTCGCACTGGTTTTGTCGATAGTTTTGTCCTATTGGTTCCCCAAAAAGATTTGAAAATTGGGTATAATGTAGACGATGCCCACCCCAACTACTTTCAAGAAGGAATATAAAAAACTAAACTCTGCACAAAAAGAGGCCGTAGACAGCATTGATGGTCCGGTGATGGTGATAGCGGGCCCAGGCACGGGCAAGACCCAAGTTTTAGCTCTCCGTATTGCCAATATTTTAAAAAAGACAGACATCAAAGGCGACGGGATTCTGTGCCTGACCTTCACCAACTCCGCGGTGGCGGCTATGCGCGAGCGCTTGGTGCGCTATATCGGCGCGGCGGGAGACAAAGTTAATATTTTTACCTTTCACAGCTTCGGCCTGGAGATTATCCAAAAATATTTTGAGGTATTGGGCTTAAAAGAAGCACCCAAACTCTTAGATGAATCAGAGAGCGCAGAATTTTTTGATGCAATTTTGGAGGGAGGGGATTGGGAGTTTTTGCGCCCGCGGGGGGATCGGGCCAGATATTTTACAGACCTAAAGTCGCTTTTTTCTCTTTTGAAACGCGAACGAATCAGTGCGGCAGATTTTGCGAGAGCGGTGGAGAAAGAGATAAAAAATATTGCTCAAAGTGAAGTCAGCGTATCGACCCGAGGCGCGAGCAAAGGCGAGCTCAAACAAGACGCCCTCAAAAAGATTGACGGCCTGGAGAAAAGCAGAGAAGTGGCAAAATTTTTGGCGGTCTACGAGGCGCGGAAGAAAGAGAAAAATATGATTGACTACAACGATGTCCTAGAATATTTAGTGCAGATAGTGGAAAATTCCCCCAATGCGTTGGCGGATATGCGCGAGCAGTATCTCTATGTTCTAGTGGACGAACATCAGGATTCTTCCCGAGTGCAGAATGAATTTCTCGCGCGCGCCTGGGCGGACCTGGAAGAGCCGAATATTTTTGTGGTCGGCGACGATCGCCAGCTCATTTACGGTTTTGCTGGCGCATCTATCGACCATTTCAAGGGTTTCAAAAAGAGTTTTCCGGGCGCCCAACTTATCCCGCTCCTGGACAATTACCGCTCCACTCAAGTAATTCTGGACGCCGCGCACGCACTTCTGCCTAGTGTAATATCTAATGCGAAGCTGGTGAGCCAGAGCAAAGAAGCGCACCCAATCAAGCTTTTGGTGGCCACTACTCCGCGCGAGGAAATTGTAACGACAGGGGAGGAAATAAAGAAAAAAATCGCGCAAGGCCTTAGCCCGGGCGATTGCGCGCTCCTTGTGTCCAAGAACGCGCAGGTACACGCGGCGCTTGAAATTCTCCACACAACGGGCCTTCCGCTTGCACTGGAGGAATCTCTCAATTTATTTGATCAAACAGAAGCGCACGCATTTCTGCGGATACTGAAAATTCTCGCGACCGGCGACACGCCGGCGCTGGCGCGCTCTTTTTTCGACGACTTGTCCGGCATACCGCCGCTGGAAGCGCATAAATTTCTGGCTGGCGCGAATATGCGCGAATTCTCCCTAGAAAAGCTTTTGGGTGGGCAGGGTTCGCTTTTTGAGAACGGGCCGGCGGCGGAGTGGATTAAGAAAATTCAAAAGTGGCAAAAAGACACGGGGAAGAGCGATATCAAAACTCTACTGCAGACCATCGGCCGGGAAATATCAAAAGAGGATTTTTCGGAGAACAAGCTGGTACCCGTAGAAGATATAGTTGCCACTTTCCTCGGCCTCTTGGAGAAGCGGCCCGGTCTCACGCTCGGAGAATTCGTGACCTATCTGGAAAAAATTGCGGAATATGGTGAAGAAATACCTCTTGTTACCAACCGCAAAGATGGCGTGCGGGTGCTCACTCTGCACGGCGCCAAGGGCCTGGAATTCGATTTTGTGTGGATCGCGCATATGGACGAGCACTCGCTTGCGGGCGGGCGAAGATTCAGTTTTATTTTACCCGAGAGCATACGGGAGAAGATAGAAGAGCGTGATATTGATGCGGTTAAGCGCAAACTCTTTGTGGCCATCACCCGTGCCAAGCGCTACTGCACCCTCTCCTATGCGGTTTCTTCGCACAAAGGGCGGGAGCAGGAGCTCGCAAAAATTATCGCCTCGCTCCCGGAAGAAGTTTTTGCCAAATCCACCCGCAATGCTTCGCATAATGATGCCCGTGGGGGAAAAGCCAATAAAGATTTATCAGAGCTAAAGGAATTGGTGAGCGAAAAATATACCGAGCGCTATGTCTCTGCGACCCTGCTTAATAATTTTTTTGAATGCCCCTGGAAATGGTATTTCCGGAATCTTCTCCAAATACCAGAGCCCGAGAATGAAAACCTGGTTTTCGGGAGTTTGGTTCACGCGGCCATTGATCGAATTCTGAAATTGAACAAGCTAGTTTTACCGGAAGACAAGAAGGTGGCAAAGCTAGTCAAAGCCTGGGCAGAAAGGAGATTATCTGAAATTTCCGAAGCACGGGAAAATGAATACTCGATTTCACTCAAGGACGAGAAATTTCCGCACTTGAAAATTTATGGGAAAATTGATTTGATCGAAAGATTGCCGGGTGGCACAGTTCGAGTCACGGATTTTAAAACTGGCAGTATTCGCAAAAAAGGCGAAATAGAAAAACTGGGCGAGGAAGACCGCATGAGTGGCTATCTGCGCCAACTGGCAATGTATTCGTATCTCCTGCAGCAGAGTTCGAAGTGGCAGGCCAAGGTAGAAGAATCACGGCTGGAATTCGTGGAGGCCTTGCCTACCGGCAGGCAGGCAAAAAACCCCAAAGATACTTTTTATAACACTTCTATAACCCCGGAGCAAATAAAACTACTAGTTAAAGACATTGAAGATTATGATAAGTTAATAAAAAAAGGCGAGTGGCTAGATCGCCCGTGCAATTATAATTCTTACGGCCAAAACACGGAATGCGAATACTGCCAGCTGGCGGAAGTTTACAAATAAGCTATTATTAACCTATGGATGAATTAAAACAGGGGACAATTCACCCGCTTTCGTTTCTGGCCGAAGAAGCGTATAAAGTTTTTACCGATATGGGTTTTGAAATCGCCACCGGGCCGGAGTTGGAAAGCGAGTGGTATAATTTTGATGTTTTGAACGTATCAAAGGATCATCCGGCACGAGACATGCAAGACACTTTCATAATAAAAGGCGAGAAAGAAAAAGTTCTACGCACTCACACTACAAGTGTCACGGGTCGAGCGGTTGAACAGGCAAACAAGGACGGAAGAATGCCATGCGCTTTTATTTCTATCGGAAAAGTTTTCAGGAATGAAGCAACTGATGCCACACACGAAATGCAATTTTATCAAATTGACGGAGCTATGGTTGGAGAAAATATTTCAGTAGCCGACATGAAGGGAGTACTTACTCATTTTTACAAAAAAATGTTAGGGGAAGAAATTGAAATAGAATTTAGGCCGAGTTTTTTCCCTTTTACAGAACCTTCTATAGAAGTATTTGCCAAGTTTAAAGGGAAATGGTTAGAAATGGGGGGTTCGGGTATGCTTCATCCAAATGTATTGCGAAACCTTAGGATTGACCCTAAAAAATTTCAAGGCTTTGCATTTGGTCATGGATTTGATCGTATAGCCATGCTTAAATGGGGCATACCCGACATCCGGCTTTTTTATCAAGGCGACTTGCGGCTTAACCAATTCTAACTCATGCTCTATTCTTACAATTGGCTAAAATGGTACATTCCTGAAGCGCTGGATCCGGAGAAACTCGCTGATGTTTTGACTTACCACCTTGCAGAAGTTGAAAATGTTGAACACCGAGTGTTTAACAATGAAGAGGATCTGATTTTTGACATCAAAATTTTGCCGAACCGCGCGCATGATTTGCTTTCGCATCAGGGACTTGCGCGGGAGCTGGCATCGCTCCTGAATATAAAATTCATCGATCCTACGCTGAAATATAAAATACCTCCTTCGACAAACTTAGGACAAGCTCAGCTAAAAATTAAAATAGAAACTGATAAGTGCCGGCGATACATGGGACGCATAGTCCGCAACATAAAAATAGGTCCAAGCCCGGATTGGGTGGTGAAACATTTGGAGTCAATAGAGCAGAGGAGTATAAACAATGTGGTAGATGCGGCAAATTTAGTAATGTTTGACTGTGGCCAGCCGATTCATTGCTTTGATTTAGATAAAGTTTCCGGCAACGGTCTTATTATCCGCATGGCCCGCAAAGGCGAAGCAATGACTACGCTTGATAATAAAAACCTCAAACTTACGCCCAACGATATGGTGATTGCGGACGACAAGAATGTTTTAGGATTGGCCGGCATCAAGGGCGGGAAAATTGCGGAGGTAGACGCCAATACAAAAAATATAATCATTGAAGTCGCCAATTTTGACCCAATCAGCGTGCGCAAAAGCGCACGCTATCACGGATTGCCGACCAATGCCTCCAAGCGGTTTGAAAATGAGCTGACGTCTGAAACCGGCGCGCCTACGATGCGGGAAATATCCGGTCTGTTGGTGGAATATGGAACAGGGGAGTTTGAAGAAATCGTGGACGAATATTCGCAAAAACCGGAAACGCGAACGCTTTCATTTTCCATAGAAAAAATTTCTAAAATTCTTGGATTAAAAGTTTCGGAAAAAGAAATAGAAGAAATTTTAATAAGATATCATTTCAAGTATAACCCCTACCCGACCTCCCCCTTACATAAGGGGGAGGAAACAGGAGGGGGTTATAAAATCACTGTGCCGCCGATGCGCCTTGATCTTGAAATTGAAGAAGACATGGCCGAAGAAATCGGACGAGTGTTGGGCTACGACAAAGTTAAGGGTACGATTCCTAGAGTTTCTTTTACACCCAAAGTTAACCAAACTTACGCGAAGATAGTTTGGGCGCGGAACAAACTTCTCAACGAAGGATATTCCGAAGTAATGACCAGCAGTTTTTGTATGAAAGGCAAAATGGAAGTTTTGGCTTCTGCCTCGGATAAGAATTTTTTGCGAATTAATTTATTAGAGGGACTTAAGGAGAGCTTGAAATTAAATAAAAATAATTTACCACTGCTCGGGCTAAGGGAAATAAAAATATTTGAAATTGGAACCGTATGGGTTCCCGACGAGGCCATGCATGTCGCGTATAACGACGGAGATAAAATAATAGAATTAAATTTAGACGACTTCTGTAAAGACACGAATTTGAATTTCAAGCTAGAGCCCAGAGCCTATGGCCTAGCGCCTGCATTTCGCATGTGGCCACTATTTCCCTTTATTGTCCGCGATATTGCCGTGTGGGTACCAGGGGAAGTGGAAAGTGAAAAAGTTTATAAAGTTATAAAGGAGAATGCGGGAGACATGGTTGTTAGAGGCCCAGAATTATTTGATACGTTTACCAAAGACAGCAAAACTTCCTACGCTTTTAGAATTGTTTTTCAATCCTACAAAAAAACTCTCACCGATGCAGAAATAAACGAAATCATGCAAAAAATCTCCGAAAAACTAAAATCTTTCGGTTGGGAAGTCCGCTAATACACATATCAGCGATAGCGTAAATATATTGTTAGCACTTTCTACGGCCGTCATAATTGATAACATAAAAATTTTTACAAATTATACTGGCAAAAGCAGGATAAATTTGCTATAATATACTTATATGGCTAGTCAAAAAGATGACAAGAAAAGTGCCGGAAATGGGCACCATTATGATGCCTCTGATATTTCGGTATTGGAAGGCCTAGAGCCCGTCCGGCGCCGGCCGGGCATGTATATCGGCACAACTGGTCCCGAGGGCATGCATCACCTAGTGTGGGAGATTTTTGATAATTCCCGCGATGAAGCCATGGGCGGATTTTGCGATGATATTGAGATTGTTATGCTGCCGAACAATCGTGTGCGTGTCGCGGACAACGGTCGTGGCGTCCCGGTTGATATTCATAAAAAAACAAAAGTGTCTGCTTTGGAAACAGTGATGACCACGCTTCACGCCGGAGGAAAATTTGGTGGGGAGGGTTACAAGGTTTCCGGCGGCCTGCATGGCGTCGGCGCTTCGGTGGTTAACGCTCTGTCCGGTTATTGCCGGGCGGAGGTACATCGCGACGGCGGGCGCTATATGCAAGAATATGCGCAGGGTAAGAAAAAAGCGGCGGTTAAAAAATTAAGCGCTTCCAAGTTGCACGGCACCATTGTAACTTTCGAGCCGGACCGGGAAGTTTTCGGCGAAGCCAAATTTGACTGGAATATTATCGTCAACCATCTCCGCCAGCAGGCCTACCTGGTAAAGAAATTGAAGGTTTCCATCATTGATGCCCGCGGATTTGACCGGGAAAAAGGAATGAACGAGGAGGATGTTTTTTATTTTCGGGAACTGGATTTGGAACTACCCTCGGTATCTTTTTATTTTGAAGGCGGATTAATTTCGCTGGTGAAATATTACAACAAATTCCAGAAACCAGTGCAGGCAAATATTTTTTATGTCGAAAAAGAAGCGGATAAAGTCGGGGTGGAAATTGCCTTGCAATATGTGGACGATATCTCCGACCGAATTTTTCCTTTCGCCAACAATATTTATAATTCGGAAGGTGGCACGCATATAACCGGTTTTAAAACCGCGCTGACCCGCACGCTCAATACTTATTGCAAGAAAAATGAACTGATGAAAGAATCAGAGGGCGGTTTTACCGGTGAGGATGTGCTGGAAGGATTAACGGCCGTGATTTCCGTAAAGCTCCGAGAGATACAATTTGAGGGCCAGACCAAAGGCAAGCTGGGAAGTATGGAAGTGCAGGGCGCGGTGGCGACGGTTTTTGGTGAGGCCTTCGCGAATTTTTTGGAAGAGAATCCGGACGATGCCAAGGCCATAATCAATAAATCCGTTCTCGCGCTCAAGGCGCGCAAAGCGGCCAAAGCGGCGAAAGATTCTGTTCTCCGTAAGGGTGCGCTGGAAGGTATGACCTTGCCCGGAAAACTGGCGGATTGCCAAAGTAAAGATGCTTCGGAATCGGAGCTATTTATTGTCGAGGGTGACTCGGCCGGCGGTTCGGCTAAGCAGGGACGCGACCGGCGCACCCAGGCAATTTTGCCGCTGCGTGGAAAAATTTTAAATGTGGAACGGGCGCGCATTGATAAAATGCTTGTTTCCAAAGAGGTAAAATCACTGGTTATTGCTTTAGGAACCTCTATCGGGGATACTTTTGATGTTGAAAAAATACGCTATCATAAAATAATCATTGCGACCGATGCCGATGTGGACGGTTCACACATCCGCACTCTTTTACTTACTCTTTTTTATCGATATTTTCGTCCGGTTATTGACGCCGGGTATATTTATATTGCCCAGCCGCCGCTTTATAAAATAAAAAAGGGCAAAGAAATTTCATATGCTTATACTGATGATGAAAAACTGAAAATTGTCGGCAAGGGCGCTGAGGTGAGTGAAATTCAAGAGGTGGAAGATTCTGTTACCGAAGGAGAAGAAGCCGAAGGTCCTGAGCCCGTCGAAGGAAAAGCCAAATCAAGCAAACTTCACATTCAGCGTTTCAAGGGTCTCGGAGAAATGAATCCGGAAGAACTTTGGGAGACGACGATGGACCCCGAGCATCGCGTTTTGAAAAAAGTAAATATTGATGATGCTGAGGAAGCCAATAAGATTTTTGATATCCTAATGGGCTCTGAAGTTCCCCCAAGAAAGTCTTTCATTCAATCCAACGCCAAACTTGCAGAGATTGATATTTAACACCCCCTAATTTTATATACCAACTTGACGGCCGTCAGTATGGTATACTTAGAACAACCATGAAAGGATCAATTATGTTAAAAATCCTAGAGTTTCTTGAAGGCAGGGCTATAGACCAAGTCGATTTCTTTCATGCTGTTTTAGCAAGTGGTTATGGTGCAGGCATGAGCAAGATAGATTATAAATTCCATCAAATACAGAAAGACAGAGAAAGGAAAGAATTCTTAACCTGGGATGTAAGAGAAAAAAAGCGAAAACTAAAGTTGTTTATTGCGAAGATGAAGCGCGATGGCCTAATTGCAGAGGTAGAGGGGAGGGGATATAAGCTTTTGCCGAAGGGTAAAACAAAAATGAAAATATTACAAAATAAATTACCCGGTCGGGATTATAAGAAAGAAAAACAGGACCAAGTTATTATTATCAGTTTTGATATTCCCGAGAAGTTGCGTCACAAACGAAATTGGCTTAGGGAGGTCATAAAGAATTTAGGATTCAAAATGATTCATCAAAGCGTCTGGATAGGGAAGACAAAAATTCCCAAAGAACTTATAAATGATCTTGATGACCTAAAAATTTTAGAATATATTGAAATTTTCGAGGTTACAAAAGGTGGCACGCTCCGTAAGTTGTAAGTATATACTATACTGACGGCCGTCACTATAGTATTATTAGAGCGAAAACTAATCTAGCTTGTTTTTTTAATGTTTTTTTCTATAAACATACCCAAGGTAATGCCTACTACCATTTGCCAAAGCACGAAAGATAATATACTGCTTGATATTATATTAGGATTAAATATTTTACCATCAAAAGCGAAACCCATCAAAGCACCTAAAAAAATAACAATTAATGCTTGTCTTATATTTATTTTTTGAATTAAATATACAGTTCCTATAATTAAAATCGTTGTGCCTATTGCTCCAGCTATGGGTAAATGTATCATAGTTTCATGCGCCGCAGGATTAGAAAACGCCAAAGTCACATTTTTTACGATCGCGTTAGCCACCACTTGCCCTGCAACACAATATGCAATAGTTGAGCATAATGTCCAAATGGCTGTCTTAACCAACGAGGTTTTCCAAAGCTTTAAAAAATAAATTCCTAAAATCACTCCGAATATCAAACCTGGACCTAGCATCAATCCAATAAGAGAAGTAGTTGCTATAAGTCCCGAAAGTACACCGGAGATGGCAGTAATGAGCATGAGCAACAGATATCTTTTCATAAGATTTTATTTTTTGTCTTTTATTTCCTCAGTCAGTTTCTCTAAGAGTTCTTCCGGAGAAATTTGGCCGATCTGGCCCTGGTCGCGGGATTCGAGAGTTATCTTTTTTGCTTCTATTTCTTTATCGCCGATGACAATCCAGTAGGGGAGTTTGTTGTTTTTCGCGTCGCGGACTTTTCCGCCGAGATTCGAATCTCCGTCATCCAATTCTGCGCGAATATTATTTTCTTTCAGCAATTCAAAAATTTCTTGAGCGTATTTATTATGGCTGGTCCGCACCGGAATGACTTTCACCTGCACCGGTGAGAGCCAGAGGGGGAAATTACCAGCAAAATGTTCGATTAAAAATCCTATAAACCTTTCGTGAGTGCCAAGTGGGGCGCGGTGTATGATGAACGGTGTTTTTCTAGAACCATCCTTGTTTGTGTATTCAAGCTTGAATCTTTTTCCCATATACAAATCCAGCTGATTGGTTGAAGCAGAAAACATTCTTCCAATAGAGGAATAAATCTGAAAATCCATTTTTGGCCCGTAAAAAGCTGCGCCGTCGTTTACTATTTTAAACGGCACTCCGGACAATTCCATCGCTTTTACCGTCATTTCTTCAGCTAGTTTCCAATCTTTTTCTTCTCCATGATATTTATCAAGTTTATTAGGATCCCGGAGCGATAACTCCATTTCATATTTTTTTATGCCCAATATTTTGTAATAATATTCATGAAGTTTTATTACGTCGACAAACTCACCAATGGCTTGCTCGGGAGTGGTGTAAATGTGGGCATCATTCATTTGCATACCGCGAACTCTCATTAACCCAAAAAGACTTCCCGAATCTTCATATCGATGACACCATCCATACTCTGCTAAACGAAGCGGTAGTTCTTTGTAGCTTCTAGGAATCGCAGAAAAGATTTTGTGATGAAAAGGACAATTCATTGGTTTGATATAATAATTTTCCTCTTCTATAGATATCGGAGCATACATGCTTTCCTTATAAAGTGGCAAATGTCCGGATGTGTAAAATAAGTTTTCTTTCGTAATGATCGGCGTTGTCACTCTCTGGTAGTTCCATTTCTGTTCAGTTTCCTTGGCCCAGTTTTCCAATTCTTCTTTAATAATATTTCCTTTAGGTAACCAAATGGGCAAACCTTTTCCTATTTCCTCGTCAAAGGTAAATAATTGCAGTTTTTTACCCAATTCTCGATGATCTCTTTTTTCCGCTTCTTCTCTTTGTTTTAAATATGCCTCCAATTCATCTTTGGTCTCAAAAGCCAAACCGTAAATGCGGGTGAGCATTTTATTTTTCTCGTCGCCGCGCCAATAAGCGCCAGCAACGCGGTCTAGCTTGAAAGAATCGGGCGAAATTTCTTTGGACGGATTTTCCACATGCCCGCCGCGGCAGAGGTCAGTAAATTTGCCGCAAGTATAAAAAGTTATTTTCTCGCCCTTGCCGACAATTTCTTCTATGAGCTCTTTTTTATATTCATTTTTATTAAAATAATCTTTCGCTTCTTTCTCACTTTTTTCTTCATTGGCAAATTCTTTCCAAGACCGCAAAATCTCCTTCATTTTCTTCTCTATTTTCAATAAATCCTTATCCGAAACAGGGGAGCTAAAGTCAAAATCATAGTAAAAACCATCATCAATTGCCGGGCCGATGGTGCGCTTCGCGTCCGGATAAAGTTCCAGCACTGCGGCCGCCAAAAGATGCGCTAAAGAGTGCCTCAAATTACCTAATTGTTCGCTTTTTTCCATAATTTCAATGATAGCATATAATTTTCTTATTGAAAATTGCTTTTCATCCATAATATGCTAGCATAGCCAGCATGGTTGTAAGAATGAGAAGCACAAAATCGCATACCAAGAACCGGCGCTCACACCACGCGTTGCAAGGTGTGGGTTTTGCGAAATGCGATCATTGTCAAGCCCTCAAGCCAGGGCACAGAGTTTGCCTGTCTTGTGGTTTCTATCGTGGCCGCCAAGTAGTGGATTTGATAAAAAAGACGGAGAAAAAACAGAAGAAAGCTAAGGCTAAAGAAACCGTGAAATAATTTTCGGCCCCCCCCGAACAAAAGCCCTTGGCTTTTAACGGGATGCTTATAAATTATACTCACCTCGTTCGTTAATTTATGGCAAACAGGCACCTTTCCAGATCAATAGTTCTTCAGACGCTTTTTGAGTTGGATTTTGCGCCTGGGGGAAAGAAAGAAATTCCCGGCGGCGCGGAAATCAAAGAGGTTTTGCAAAGAAATTTACGGGAATTCGCTCCCGGCTTCGAAAACGACCTCTTTGCCTCCGCGCTTCTAGAACAGACCTTGCAGAAGCGCGCCGCTGTGGACGAAATCATTGAAAAAGCCGCGCCGGACTGGCCGATAGAAAAAATCTCCGTGGTGGACCGGAATATTTTACGTCTCGGCCTGACCGAATTGCTGTTCGGCGATCCTCAAGAAGTGCCACCCAAAGTGGCTATCAACGAAGCCATTGAGCTCGCGAAAACTTTTGGCGGAGAAAATTCTAGCAAATTTGTGAACGGTGTTCTGGGCGCGGTCTACAAAGAAATCGGCGAGCCAGGCAAGGAACAAACCAGCAAACATAAAAAGAAAGACGAGCCAGTGGATGTTTCCAAACTGCCGGTGGAGAAAAAAGGCGGAGCTCTGGTATATGCGGAGCGTGACGGCGCGATAATGTTCGCCCTAGTGCATGATGTCTTCGGCTACTGGACTATTTCCAAAGGCGGTATGGCGGAAGGTGAGAATGAGGAAGAAGCCACTAAAAGGGAGATAAAAAAAGAAATCGGACTTGATATTGCAATAGAAAAAAAACTTGGGGAAAACGAATATGTGGCTTCGCATCCAGAAAAAGGCAAGAGTTTAAAGCGAGTTGTCTATTTTCTGGCAAAAAGTCCTTACCGGGAACTGGTTTTAGAGAAATCTACTGGGCTTGACGGAGCGCGCTGGTTTCCAATTGTAGCGATTCCGGAACTTCGCATTTACAACGACATTATTCCTCTGATTGGCAAGGCCGTTGAGATAATTAGTAAAAAGTAAAAAATATGGAAAAATTTGGAAATCTAGAGAAGAAAATAAAAATAACCTTTAAGGATAAAGCTTTGCTTAAGCAGGCTTTTGTACACCGTTCTTACATAAACGAGAACGGGTCATCCCAGCTTTCTCACAACGAGCGATTGGAATTTCTGGGCGATGCGGTGCTGGAATTGTCCGTGACGGATTTCTTGTATAAAAAATATCCGGAGCACACCGAGGGTGAACTGACCGCACTGCGGTCGGCGTTGGTCAACGCAGTTCTCATCTCCGCTGTATCGGAGGAACTGGGGATGAACGATTACTTGCTTTTATCCAAAGGCGAAGCCAAGGACCACGGTAAGGCGCGACAATATATTTTAGCCAATACCTACGAGGCGCTGATCGGCGCGATTTATCTGGACCAGGGCTACAAGGCCGCCGATCAATTCATTTTCCGCACCCTTTTACCCAAGACCGAAGAAATCGTGGACAAAAAACTCTGGCGCGATGCCAAGTCCCTGGTGCAGGAAAAAGCGCAGGAATTTGTATCCGCCACCCCGCAATACAAAGTGCTCTCCGAATCTGGACCAGACCACGATAAACATTTTACCGTGGGCATTTATTTCAACGGCGGGCTGGTGGCACAAGGCAAGGGCAAATCCAAACAGGAAGCCGAACAAGCGGCGGCGCAATCCGCATTACAAATAAAAAATTGGCTGGATTAATATGCGACTCAAAACCCTGGAACTACACGGCTTTAAATCTTTCGCGCCGAAAACAGTTCTCCAATTTGAAAATTCGATTGTGGCCATTGTCGGCCCGAATGGTTCCGGCAAATCCAATGTGGTAGAAGCGGTGCGCTTCGCACTCGGCGAGCAATCAATGAAATCCATGCGGGGTAAGGGCGGCACCGACCTTATCTTTAAGGGATCCAAAAATCTCTCGCGCGCTTCGCGCGCGTCCGTGGCCGCTTATTTCGACAATCAGGATAAAATTTTCAAATTGGCGGATGACGCGGGTGAAAACCTGAGTTTGAATTATGACACCATCTCCATTGCCCGTGAAGTTTATACTGACGGGGTTAATAAATATATTTTAAACGGTTCGGAAGTTCGGCTGAAAGACATCCACGGTTTGCTGGCCTCCGTGCACATTGGCTCCTCCGGCCATCACATCATTTCCCAGGGGGAAGCGGACAGGATTTTGAGCGCGCCGGCACGTGACCGGAAAGCCATGGTGGAAGACGCTTTGGGCTTGCGCCTTTATCAATATAAAATCAAAGAGAGCGAGCGCAAACTGGAAAGGACGACGGAAAACATGAAAGAGGTTACCCTCTTGCGCCGGGAGAACGCTCCGCACCTCAAGTTTTTGGAGAAACAGGTGGAAAAATTTGAGCGGGCGAAAGAAATGCAATCAGAGCTCGGTGGTTTATATAATGAGTATTTACGGAAAGAAGAAATTTATCTGGAGGGCGAAAAGAAAAATCTCGAGAGCGAACACGACAAACTCGCGCGGGAACTGACCGAAATAAATCAAAAAATTTCTGCCGGCGAAACCAGCCACACCGGTGCGGGTAATCGGCAACTGGAGGCCTTGCGAAATCTGGAACAGAAAGTTAATGCTGTTCGCGGGGAGAAGAGCGAACTGGAACGGAAACTCGGACGGGTCGAGGGCTTGCTGGAATCCAGAGAGGCCAAAGCGAAAATTTCTGGCCGCTGCCCCCTGTGCGGCAGTGTCATCGCGGATACAGATCCGGAACAGCTGGAAAAACGGCAGCACGAGGCGGCAGAACTTAAAGAGCTGAAAAAAACGCAGGCGGAAACTTCGGCGGAAGTCCGACGTGTTGAAAATGAGGAAAAAGAAAGCGCCGCGCTCGCAGAGAAATTGAAACAGGAGATCAGCCGGGAAATGGAAGACCTGCGCGATTTGGAGCGGGAAAAATTCGCCTGGAAAGTAAAAGAGCAAGAACTTACCTCCGCGCTGGAACTCTTAAAAATCAAAGAGGACAGCCTGAAAAATCGCCGGGAAACGTTTGAAAACGAACTGCGGGAAGGCGGCGCGCTTTTGGGCACGGAAATTATGGTCTATAAATCTGCGGAAGTCGGACTTCCGCAGAGCGGAAATCCGACTTCCGCAGTGCCACAAGAGGAGTTAAAGAAAAAAATCGAGCGCATTAAAATAAAACTGGAAGATGCGGGGTTGGGATCTGGGGCGGAGATTGTGAAAGAATTCACTGCCGTCTCCGAACGGGATCAGTTTCTGGCGCGGGAGTTGGCCGATCTGGAACAGAGTATTGAATCGCTTAAGACCCTCATCGCGAACCTCAAAGATAAGATTGACACTGAATTTAAGGAAGGAGTGAAAAAAATCAATAAGGAATTTCAGGAATTTTTTGCGACGCTGTTTGGTGGGGGGCATGCCTCGCTTTCGGTGGTGACCGAAATCAAGCGTAGGCGAAAACTAGAAATAGATGAAGACGACGAACCCGCTGACGCCGAAGCTTTGGCGGGCGAGGAAACTGAGCCGGAGCAGGGCATAGAAATAAATGCGTCCTTGCCGCACAAAAAAGTGAAAGATCTGCACGCCTTTTCCGGCGGGGAGCGCTCATTGACATCCATCGCCTTGCTTTTCGCGATGTCTCAAGTAAATCCGCCGCCCTTCTTAGTGCTGGACGAGACCGACGCGGCGCTGGATGAGGCCAATTCCCGAAAATACGGCGATATGCTGGAGAAACTTTCCAAGCGTTCCCAGCTCATTTTGGTGACCCATAACCGCGAGACAATGTCCCGCGCCGGCGTGCTCTACGGCGTAACCATCGGCGCCGACGGCGCCTCCAAACTTCTTTCGGTCAAATTCGAAGAAGCCACCCAGATTGCAAAATAAAATTCTGAATTTTCAATCTACGCTATAGCGTAGATTTCTTAGTATGTTATATATGATAGCTTATCAATTTTGACGGCCGTCCAAAAGTGCTAAGATTAGAATTCTATTTTCTCTTCTTTGCCTTCAACTACCCGGTCCAACTGGAAAACTGAATTTAGATAAGTCGTATTTTTCTTGATGTCCATCGCGCCGTCTTTCCAAAGTTTGACTTGAAGCAGGAGTCCCTGCATAGTGGGTTTAGACCACGATTGGTCAAAGATAAAATTTCCCAATGAATAAGCAATCAAGCCTTCTTTATAAATTTCAATGTCTTGAATGACATGCGGATGATGGCCAATTACTATTTTTGCGCCGTTGTCTATCGCGCTATGCGCCAGATATTCTTGCCGCGCGTTATGCTTCGGCTGATATTCATCGCCCCAGTGAAAAGACACTATCAAGAAATCAACTTGTCGCGCGGCATTTTGTATAATTTCATCAAAACGTGGGTCGCTTGCCAGCAGGATACCCGCTGTCTCACCTTTGGCTTCCATCCAGGCCGGACCCACATCCGAAAACGCCAGGAAGCCGATCTTAGTACTGTTTTTTTCAATTATGACTGGCGTTTCCGCTTCTACTTCATTTATGCCTCCGCCAGCGTAGTGTATTTCATTTTCTTTCAGGCGCGCCAGCGTGTCAATATAGGCCGAGCGTCCCCAATCGCCGACATGGTTATTGGCGAGGGACAGAATATCCAGGCCCGCGCCGGCGAGCGCCGGCGCGGTGCCCTGGTCCATTCGAAAAGAATACAAACTTTTCATATCCGTGCCCTGGTCGGAGATAGTACCCTCCAGGTTAGCGAAAGCCAAGTCGGCGCTTTTCAGAAACTTAGCATTGATTTTTTCAAACAGTGCGGAGTAATCGCCCGCAAAGTTTTTCAGTACCGAGCTTTCCACCCCGCGATCCAGCATAATGTCGCCGGCAAAAGAGAGAGTTACGTAGGCCGGCTCGTAAATCGGCGGTAGGCCGACTTTCTCCAGCACCCAGACCGTTGCCGCATCCGCTTCGCCGCCGTAGTAAACATACTTCTCCAGATGTTTTAAAATACTTTCTATATCTCTTTCGCGGTCTTGGCTTCGGAGGAGCGTAATGGCTATTGGTCGCGTGCCGCTCTCGCTTAGCGGCAGGTTAAAAATCGCGACTCCAGTCTGGAGCGCCGCATCCGTGTAACCGCTTTTCCCGCCGGCGTAGCCCTCTTTGCCCAAAAACTGGCTGATGTTGGACCAATTGTGCTTGCTGGAAGTCATGCTTCGCTTAGTGGTAATATTAAAAATTTCATTATGTGTTTCGCGGAGGTAGCCCAATAGTTTGAAAAGGTCCGCGGCGGTGGACACATTTTGTGGCGACAGACCGCTCGGATCTTCGTAAACAGTCGAAGCCATCAAAAGTTGTTCCGCTTGCCGATTCATCTTTAGGAGAAAATCTTCGCGGCCGAAATATTCCGCCAGCGCTTCCGCCGCGTCGTTGCTGGATTCCAAGAGCAGGGGGGATAAAAGTTCAAAGGCCGCTATTTTTTCTTCCACGCGCAGTCCGCCGTTCTGGCCCGGAGTTTTGACTGCTTGCCGGCTGACGGTGACGATATCTTCCGACCCGGCGAGTTCTTTAGCGACCAGGGCGGTCATAAGTTTGGTCACGGAGGCAATAGGGAATTTGTCGCTCTGATTTTTTGCCAGAATAACCTCACCGGTTTTTAGATCGCCGACCAAGTAGGCCTGGGCGGAAATTTTCGGCTGGACACCCTCACTCTTATTGATATAGAAATATTTCGGCTTTTCTCCTTTGGGTTCGAGCAGTCCCGCGCGAATGGAATCTTTGTAGGGTTCCAGCGCGAAACCCTCCCGTAAGAATGAAATCAGGAAAGAACTCAAAAACATCCCCAAAAGCACGGGGATCACTGCCCACAACAGAACTTTTTTGTTTTTACGCCAAAACATAATCAATGGTTTTTCTTTCCAAATCGGTTACCTTGACTTTTATTCTAATCCGGTCGCCCAGCCGGTAGATTTTTTTATTTTTTTGCCCGCGCAGCAAAAGTTTTTTCTCATCGAAGACGTAAAAATCATCGTTCAGGTCGCGTATCCGCACCAATCCTTCGCACTTAGTTTCAGTTTCTTCAACGTATAAGCCCCATTCAGTAACTCCGCTGACAATTCCGGTAAAATGTTTTCCTATGCGTTTGGACATATATTCTACTTGTTTGTATTTAACAGAAGCGCGCTCGGCGTCTGCTGCGCGCTTCTCCTGTTCCGAGGCGACCAGGGACATCTTTTCATATTCCAGTAGCTTGTCCGGGCTTAATTTTTTTCCGGCCAGGCGGTTGAGGAGCAATCGGTGCACCAGAATATCCGGATAGCGTCGGATTGGGGAGGTAAAATGCGTGTAGTATTCAAAGGCCAGGCCATAGTGTCCAATATTTTTTGTGGAGTAAACGGCCTTGGCCATGGAACGGATGACCGCACGGTGGATTGTGTCCGCCATGATGTCTTCTTTTGTCCCAAGGTTTCGGAGCAGTTTATTGATTTCCCGGCTTGGAATAATTCCGGCCACCAGAGGTACCCGCAGTCCCAAGCTTCGCAGAAACATCACCAGATCCGCCATTTTTTCTTTACTCGGTAAGTCATGCACGCGATAAATGGCAATATTCTCCGGCGCGCCCTTTTTTCTTTCGGATGATAGCGCCTGTGCAACTCGTTTGTTGGCTAGAAGCATAAACTCTTCAATCAGGCGGTTGGAATCGCCACGCTCTTTACGCTCGACTTTGAGCGGGGTGCCGTCGGGAGCCAGCACGAAGCGCACCTCTTCTTGTTCCAGAGAAATCGCTCCGCGGGCGAAACGTTCCGCGGTTAGTTTTTTTGCCAGATTATTTAGAATTCGGAGTTCGAGATGCAGAGGGGTTCCGGTTTGATGGATGAATTTCTCGGCTTCCGCATAGGTCAGGCGTTTTTGGGAATGAATGACCGTGCGACCGAACCACTCCTCTTTGATTTTTGCATTTTTTTCCAGAATAAAAATCGCGCTCACGGTCAAGCGGTCTTGGTTTGGTACCAGTGAGCACAAATCATTGGATAAAATTTCCGGCAGCATAGAAATCGTGCGGTCCACCAGATACACCGACGTCCCGCGTTCGCGCGCTTCCTGGTCCAGCGCACTGCCGGGCCGCACGTAATGCGAAACGTCGGCGATGTGCACACCAACTTCATAAAGTCCTCCCGGGAGTTCCCTGAAAGACAAAGCGTCATCGAAATCTTTTGCATCTTCCGGGTCAATGGTAAAAGTGGGCGTTCCGCGCATATCCCGGCGACCCCGATAATCCGCCGCTTGAATGCCCCCTGATTTTATTTTTTTTGCCTCCGCTTCTACTTTGGCGGGGAGGTACGCATCAAAACCTTTCTCTATCGCGATGGCATGCATTTCCGCTTCATTGTCGCCGGACTTGCCTAGAATTTTTATTATTTTACCTTCCGGCGCCTTGCGTGAATCCTGCCAGCTGGTTATTTCCGCAAAAACTTTTTGCCCGACCTTGGCGTTGTTTAAAAATTCTTTCGGAATCAAAATATCTGTATACATCTTGGTGTCATCTGGTTTCAAAAATATAACACTGTCTTCCTTGCCCGCCAAAGCCTTAGTGTCAGTGGGTTCCAAAACTCCAACAAAACGCATTTTCGCGCGGGTAATTATTTTCACCACTTCGGCGGTTTGTCGCCCCCCGCCTTTTGGGTGTAATATTATTTCTACCGTGTCTCCGTGCAGAGCGGTGTTTAAATGCCGGAAATCAATTTCGGGGTCTTGGTCTTTGTTTTTCTCCGTACCCACTGCGACATAGCCCGTTCCTTTGGAGGAGATGGAAATAACGCCCCCTAATCTTTGGTTCTGTTTTTTCACATTATCAATATAGCATAAAAACCTGTATTATATTGCTTTTTAGAATTTTTATGTTAAACTCCAGAAATGTTGAAAATTAGATTGCAACGCATTGGCCGGAAAAATGACCCCTCTTTCCGGGCGGTTCTAACCGACTCGAAAAATAGCACCAAAAGCGGAAGGTTTTTGGAAATTTTAGGCACTTACAATCCTAGAGCGAAAGACAAAAGCGTAGCGCGGAAACTGAACGCCGAGCGGATAAAATACTGGTTGGGACAGGGGGCTAAGTGTTCTGACACCCTGCATAATTTTTTAGTGCAGGACAAGATTATTGAAGGGAAAAAGGTGAATGTTTTGCCGAAGAAGAAACCGACACAGAAAAGAAAAGAGTTGAAAACCAAGAAATAACTTACCCCGCTAGTCCCGCCTTTGCGGGATAAAGCGGGGTGGAGTATAATTTGAAAACATACAGCAGTTACGGTCGTGCGCTGTAAAGTTGATTAAAAATATAAATTTTCCGCAACACTCATGGAAGAAGCTGACAAGGTATTTCTGGAGTATGTGGTTAAAGCGCTGGTGGACAATCCAAACGATGTTAAAATCGAGCGGACGGTGGACGAGATGGGCGTGCTGATTACCCTGACGGTCAATCCTGCCGATATGGGTAAAATTATCGGACGGATGGGCAACACAGCGAAAGCTATTCGCACATTGCTCCGTATTATTGGGATGAAGAACAACGCCCGGGTCAACCTAAAAATCAATGAACCGGCCGGCGGCCTACGCAGCGAAGGTCATCTGGGTGGTGGTATGTCTCAGGGCCCGACGCTCAAGACCGTGGACCAGGCGATGGAGGACTTGAAGGGAATCTAGTTAGAAAAATCAAAACCCCGCCCTCCGGCGGGGTTTTGTAATATAATCTGAATATGCGTTTTCATGTAATTACAATTTTTCCGGAGATGTTTGATTCTTATTTGAAAGAATCCATTATTGGCCGGGCAGTGAAGAATAAAAAAATTTCTATAAAGTTTTACAATCCTTGGGATTTCTGTCCTAAAAAGGAACGAGTAGATGCTCGTCCTTATGGCGGAGGTCCGGGTATGGTGTTGAGGCCGGAATTTTTCTTGAAAGCAGTTGCTAAGATAAAAACAAAAAATAAAAAGAAAACAAAATTTATTTTATTTTCTCCGTCCGGAAAAAAGTTTGACACACAATACGTAAAAAAATCTGCGAAAAAATACACAGACATAATTCTAATTTCCGGTCGTTACGAAGGCATTGATGCGCGAGTGCAAAAAATATTAAAGGCCGAGGAAATTTCAATCGGGGATTATGTTTTAACCGGCGGAGAACTCCCGGCGATGATTTTAATGGATTCTATTTCTCGGCAAATCCCCGAAGTTTTAGGTAAATACGAATCTCTGGAAGAAAATAGAGTATCTTCGAGTGAAGTTTACACCCGTCCGGAAGTTCTGAAGTATAAGAATAAAAATTACAGAGTTCCGAAAGTTCTGCTTTCCGGCCACCAGGCGAAAATAGACGAATGGAAAAAAAGAAAATAATCCCCAATTCAGATTTGACAAACTCGGATGAATCTATATACTTAGGTTCACTGATTGAGTACCGGATGCATTCTCTCTATTAATAAGAAGCTCTAAAAAGGCCTATTTTTCATGCTTAAAGACAAAGCGCGTCCGAAGAAGTATTTTTCTCGTTATAAAAAACCCCTCGCCCCATTCCCCAATCTCATCCAAGCCCAGCTTAAAAGTTTTAAATGGCTGGTGGAGCAAGGTATCGGCGAGGTCTTCAAAGAATTTTCTCCCATTCAGGACTATTCCGGCAAAAAGTTCCAGCTGGAATTTGTCTCTTTTTCTCTGAGTGAATCCAAGACCGACGAAAACGAATCCAAAATAAACAAGCTCTCTTACCAGGGTTTACTTAAAGCGCGGGTTAAGCTGGCCAACAAAGCGCTGGGCACGGTCAAGGAGCAGGAAATTTTCATGTCTGAACTGCCGCTGATGACGCCGCACGGCACTTTCATCATAAATGGCGTAGAACGAGTTATCGTGCCCCAGCTGGCGCGTTCTTTCGGCGTGTTTTTTACCGAGTCCGAAAATAAGGGACAGAAATATTTCGGCGCGAAGATAATACCGGCGCGCGGTGTCTGGCTTGAGATGGAATCCGAAGCGGATGGTGGCATTTATGTTCGGATTGATAAAAAAAGAAAATTTCCAGCCACCGCACTACTGCGAGCCCTCGGCTACGAGACGGACGAAGCCATTCTCAAGGCCTTCGGGAAAAATCCTTCCGCGCCGGTGGCGCTGAAAAATTGTTTTGCCAAGGAGGGTGCCAAAACGCTGGACGACGTTTATGTGGAAATCTACAAGCGTTTGCGCGACGGAGATATGGCAACAGCGGAAAACGCTAAAGAATTTATCCTTTCGCTTTTCACACCGGAACGCTACGATCTTTCGCCGGTGGGCCGCTTCCGTTTCAACCAGCGCTTTGAGCTTCCGACGGATGAAATAGAGCTCGCGCGCCGGGTTATTTCTAAAGAGGACCTGGTAACCGTCATTATTCATATAATCACGCTGAATTCCACTCCGGGTGCCCAGGCCGATGACATTGACCACTTGGGGCAACGGCGCGTGCGCTTCGTGGGCGAGATTTTGCAACAGAAAATCCGCACGGGTATGATGCAAATCAAGCGCAATATTCAAGACCGGATGTCCATCATCGATGTGGATACCGCTATGCCAATTGCCATAATCAATCAAAGGCCGCTCCAGGCGCGAATTAAGGAATTTTTTACCACCAACCAGCTTTCTCAATTTATGGCGCAGGAAAATGTGCTCTACGAAATAGAGCATCTTCGCACTTTATCGGCCCTGGGTCCCGGCGGTCTCACTCGTGAGCGTGCTGGATTGGAGGTGCGCGATGTACACCCCTCGCATTATGGCCGGGTCTGCCCGATTCACACGCCGGAAGGACCAAACATCGGTCTGATTCTCCATCTCGCGACCTATGCCAAGATAAACGACTTCGGAATTATTGAGACCCCTTATGTCAAAGTCAAAAACGGTAAAATTACCGGAGAAATTGTTTACTTAAACGCGTTGGAAGAAGAAAAGTATAACATTGCGCACGCCGGAACTCCTTATGGCGAGGACGGCAAAATAACCAAGGAAAAAGTGGAAGCGCGAATCAAAACCGAACCTGGAATGATAGACCGCGACCAAGTGGATTTTATTGATGTGGCGCCGAACCAAGCGTTTTCCATCGCGACTTCCATGATTCCGTTTCTGGAGCACAACAACGCGAACCGTGCGCTTATGGGTTCGAATATGCAGAAACAAGCTGTACCCTGTGTCCTACCCGAAGCGCCCTTGGTGGCAACCGGCGTGGAAGAACTTGCGCCCCGCGATTCCGGCCGATTAGTGATTGCCGCTGAAGACGGTGTGGTTAAATATTTGGATGCTAAAAAAATAGTGGTGGAGGGCAAAAAACCTGCCCGCCCTCATGATAGTTCGGGAGCAGGCGGGGAAACTACTTACAATCTCGTTAATTTTCTGCGCAATAATAACTTCGCGGTTTTTCATCAGCGTCCGATAGTGCAGGTCGGCGACAAAGTCAAAAAAGGGGACGTGCTGGCGGATACCGCCAGTACTGTGGGCGGGCAGATTGCCCTCGGGCAGAACATTTTCGTTGCCTTTCTTTCCTGGTCCGGTGCCACCTATGAAGACGCGATTATTATTTCCGAGCGTTTAGTAAAAAACAGCAAATTTACTTCTGTCTATGTAGAAGAATTCACTTGCGTGGTGCGTGACACCAAACTCGGTCCGGAGATAACCACTCGTGATATCCCGAACGTGGGAGAACTCAAACTAAAGGATTTGGATGAAGACGGCATTGTGCGTATCGGGGCGGAAATCAGAGAAAACGACATTTTAGTGGGCAAAATTACGCCGAAAGGAGAGACGGAACTTACGCCGGAAGAACGTCTTTTACGTTCTATCTTCGCCGAGAAGGCGCGCGATGTGAAAGATACCAGCTTACGCATGGAACACGGCAAGCGCGGGCGCATTATTGGCGTCAAAATTTTTTCCCGCGATTTAGGCCACGCACTGGAAGCGGGTATCATTAAAAAAATCGTGATTGAAGTGGCGCAAATTCGTAATATTTCCGTCGGCGACAAGCTGTCCGGCCGACACGGAAACAAGGGCGTTATCTCCACGATTTTACCGGAAGAGGATATGCCCTATACCGCCGACGGTACGCCGGTGGACATTATTCTTTCACCCCTCGGTGTGCCTTCCCGCATGAACCTGGGACAGATTTTTGAAATGCATCTTGGTTTAGCGGCGAACACTCTGGGTTATCAGGCAATTGTGCCACCGTTTTTGGGCGCGCGGCACGAAGAGATCAGCGCGGAACTTAAGACGGCCGGTTTTCCGGGAAACGGCAAGTTGCGGCTCTTTGACGGACGCACCGGTGAGGCCTTTCAACAGGACGTGGCAGTGGGCTATATGTATATACTGAAACTGCATCATATGGTGGAAGACAAAATTCATATGCGTTCCATCGGGCCATACTCATTAATTACCCAGCAACCGCTCGGCGGTAAGGCGCAGGGTGGCGGTCAGCGGTTCGGAGAAATGGAGGTCTGGGCGCTGGAGGGTTACGGTGCCGCTTACACTTTGCGCGAGATGTTGACCATTAAGTCGGATGACATCTTGGGACGCTCGGCAACTTTTGACGCGATTATCAAGAACGAGCCGATCCGTCCTCCGAATTCTCCGGCTTCCTTTAATGTGCTGTTAAATTATTTGCGGGGATTGGCCCTGGATGTCGATTTAAAAAAGGGAAAAAATAAGGAATAAAAAATATGAAAACCTTAAACACAACTGAATTTGACCAAATCGCCATCCGCCTGGCTTCGCCGGAACAAATTAAGGACTGGTCCTTCGGGGAAGTGACCAAGCCGGAAACCATCAATTACCGCACTGGGCGTAGTGAGCGTGGCGGCCTGTTTGATGAAAAAATATTCGGGCCGGAGAAAGATTATGAGTGCTACTGTGGCAAATATCGCCGCATCCGCTACAAAGATATTATCTGCGAAAAGTGCGGCGTGGAGGTTACCCGTTCCATCGTGCGGCGCGAGCGTATGGGTCATATCGAGCTGGCCACTCCGGTCTCGCACATTTGGTTCTTGCGGGGCGTACCTTCTCGAATGAGTATTCTCCTTAATATTTCCGTTTCCGATCTAGAAAAAGTTGTCTACTTCGCGGGTTACATTATCACTAAGGTTCACGAGGATGAAAAAGAAAGAGTTCTCTCCGGTTTAGATAAAGAATATAAGAGTAAATTCAAAAATGCCGCTGACGAGGACACCCGGGAAAAACTAAAAAATCTTCTATCCATTACCAAAAAAGAAATCGGCGAAATTTACGAAGGAAAAGTTTTGAATGAAATCTCCTTTCACCACTATTCTCTTAAATACGGCACCTGTTTCGATGCTGCCATCGGCGCCGAAGCGATTTACTCGATTTTTAAGAGTTTGGATTTAGGTAAGCTAAAAAAATTGACTGAGCAGATGCTGGAAAAGGCGAGTGCCGCGGAAAAAGAAAAATTACAGAAGCGCCTTTCACTTATTCGGGCGATGACCTATTCCGGCATCCGGCCGGAGTGGATGTTCCTGACCGTCATTCCGGTGATTCCGCCGGTGCTCCGGCCAATGGTCGCGCTGGACGGCGGCCGGCACGCCACCAGCGACTTAAACGACTTGTATCGCCGGGTCATCAACCGCAACAACCGCCTGAAAAAATTGAAAGAAATCAACGCGCCGGATGTAATTTTGCGCAATGAAAAAAGAATTATTCAGGAAGCGGTAGATGCGCTGATTGACAATTCCATCGCCAAGCAGAACGACTCCGCGGCGATGAGCCAGTCGCAAAAACGTCCGCTTAAATCCCTATCCGATAATTTGAAATCCAAACAGGGACTTTTCCGCCAAAACCTGCTCGGTAAGCGCGTGGACTATTCCGGTCGCAGTGTTATTGTGGTTGGTCCGGAATTGAAACTGGATCAATGCGGTTTGCCGAAACATATGGCCCTGGAACTTTTCCGGCCGTTCGTGATTTCCAGAATTTTACAGGCAGAACTCGCTTTCAATATTCGTGGCGCGAACAAGCTGATTGAAGAGCGCACGCCGGAAGTTTGGGCGATGCTGGAAGAAGTAATTCGGGGCAAATACGTATTGTTAAACCGTGCGCCGACCCTACACCGCTTGGGCATTCAGGCCTTCCACCCGGTTTTGATTGAGGGCAACGCCATTCAAATTCATCCACTGGTCTGCCAAGCGTTTAACGCCGACTTTGACGGCGACCAGATGGCGGTGTATGTGCCGTTGTTGGCGGAAGCGCAATGGGAAGCCAAGGAACTGATGGCGGCGAACAAAAATTTACTCAAACCGCAAAACGGCGAACCAATTGTGAACCCAAGCATGGACATGGTACTGGGGAGTTATTGGATGACCAAATCGGTGGACGGAGAAAAAGGAGAAGACAAATATTTTTCCAGCCCCAATACTGCTATTACCGCTTACGATTACGGCGTCGTGACTCTGCGAGCTAAAATAAAAGTGCTGGCGACTGATAGCCATAAATACCGAAAATTCGACGGTGGGATTTTTGAAACCACCGTCGGACGCTTGCTTTTCAACAGCATTTTGCCGTCCGATTTTGCTTACGTCAACGATGAAATGGTGCAAGGCAGGCTCTCCTCTCTTTTGGATGAGCTCATTATTCATTCCGGAGTAGAAAATACTCCTACCGTGTTGGATAAAATAAAAGCGTTTGGATTCAAGTATTCTACTATTTCTGGTACTACCTGGGGATTGGATAATGTCGCTTTGTCGCCCGAGAAGCCGAAAATAATCACGCAGGGTAAAAAAGAGGAAGAAGAAATATTGTCTCAATGGCGTGATGGCCTACTTTCTGAAGAAGAGAAATACCAGAAAATTATAGAGATCTGGACCCATACCAAAAAAGACCTGGAAAAAGTTTTACCGAGCACCCTTGATAAAAATGGTTCCACTTACGACCTTATTACTTCTAAAGCTAGAGGTAACATGAGTTCTTTATCTCAAATGATTGGCATGATTGGCCTGATTCAAAACAACCAAGGTAAAATTTTGGAATTTCCGGTCATTCCTTGTTATCAGGAAGGTCTTTCGCCGATTGAATACTTTATTATTACCCACGGCGCGCGCAAAGGCGCGTCCGACACCGCCCTAAACACGGCTAAAGCGGGCTACCTGACCCGCCGACTGGTGGATGTAGCGCACGATGTGGTTGTTACCGAGCAGGATTGCGGCACCAAGGATGGCATTACCATCACTCGGGAAAATATTTCCGGCATTGAAATTCCGCTCTCTAAAAATCTGCGCGGCCGGGTCTTGGCGGCGGACCTGAAGGACAGCAAGGGCAAGGTTTTGTATAAACGGGGCTTTCTAGTGACTAAGGAGGAGGCATATAACATCGAGGGCGCGGGTTTTGAAGAAGTTTTTGTGCGTTCGCCATTAACTTGCAAAACGGTGCATGGTTTGTGTGTGCTGTGCTACGGGTTAGACCTGGGTCGCAATACTTTAGTGGCGGAAGGCGAGGCCGTGGGCATTATCGCCGCGCAGGCCATTGGTGAACCGGGTACGCAGCTGACCCTTCGGACTTTCCACGCCGGCGGCGTGGCAGGCACAGACATCACAACTGGTTTGCCGCGGGTGGAAGAAATATTTGAGCGCCGGATGCCGAAAAATCCGGCGATAATTTCGGAAACCGACGGCGAAGTGCTGGAAGTGAAAACCAAAGAAAATAAAGAAAAGGTTATAAAGATTTTATCGGAGAGTAAAACAGATGGTAAGAAAAACGAAATGGAATACGATGTGCCTTTCCGTCGAACTCCGTTAGTCAAAGCTGGCGATAAGGTAAAAAAGGGAGAATTGCTGACTGACGGCTCGGCGGATATCGCAGAGATGTTTCGGCTGGCGGGCAAGGAAGTCGTGGAGAAATACATTATTGAAGAAATAAATAAAGTGTACGAACTGCAGAGCGCTTCGATTTCCCGCAAGCACACGGAAATAATCATTCGCCAAATGTTTTCCCGGCGGAAAATAAAAGATGCCGGCGAGACCAATTTTTCCGTCGGCGACATTGTGGAGAACACCGCTTTCATTGAAGAGAATAAAAGAGTTGTAGCGGACGGTGGGAAGGAGGCCAAGGCGGAAACCGTGGTTTTGGGCATTACGGAAGTTTCTTTGCGTACCAAGAGCTGGCTCTCGGCGGCGTCGTTCCAGAACACTAACCGCGTGTTGATTGAAAACGCGATTAAGGGCGGTGTGGATGACCTGCGCGGCCTCAAAGAAAACGTCATTATCGGGCGGCTGATTCCGGCGGGCACGGGGTTCAAAAATAAAATTGTTCCAACGGAAGAGTAAACGTTTTTTGGTTATTAAAAATTAACAAAAAACCAACCGTAAAAATCATGAACTCTCCAGTCCAAAAAATTAAGGAGAGGTTGGGAATCGAAGAAGTTGTCTCTTCTTACATAAAGCTTACGCGGGCCGGCGCCAACCTGAAAGCCAAGTGTCCTTTTCACAACGAAAAAACGCCGTCCTTTTTCGTTTCGCCGGAGCGGGGAACATATTATTGCTTCGGTTGCGGGGCTTCCGGCGATATTTTTACTTTTGTGGAAGAATTTGAAGGCCTGGATTTCAAGGGCGCGCTGAAACTGCTGGCAGAACGCGCCGGGGTGGAGTTGCCGCGCTACAACCCGGTGGCCGAAAGCGAGAAAGAAAAATTATACCGGGTGATGGAAGCGGCGGCGAAATTTTTTGAAAAAAATTTACAGGCAAATGCGGAGGTCCAGACCTATCTGCAGACGCGCGGATTGAACACAGAAAGCGTAAAAAATTTCCGGGTTGGTTTCGCGCCGGATGCTTGGCGAGAATTATATTCTCACCTTAAAACCCTCAATTTCTCCGATGCCGAAATAGAAAAAGCCGGCTTGGCCAAAAAAACTGAAAAAGGCATATACGACAGATTTCGGGGGAGAATTATCTTTCCGATTATGGATTCCGGCGGGCGGGTGATTGCTTTCTCCGGAAGAATTTTCGGAGAGGGCGAGCCCAAGTATCTCAATAGCCCAGAAACTCCGCTTTGGAGCAAAAGTGTCGCGCTTTACGGCATTGACCGGGCTAAAGGTCCCATCCGCAAAAGCAATTTTTCCATTCTAGTCGAGGGGCAGATGGATTTAATAATGTCTCACCAAGCGGGCTATCGGAACGCGGTTGCCACCTCCGGTACCGCTTTGTCCGACTCCGAATTTTCAAAAGCCTCGCCCGTGGACGAACTACAGCCGAGGGAAAACATAGTTTCCAACTTGGGTTTGGTGCGCCGACTCTCGCCGAACCTTGTGCTGGCTTTTGATGCCGATGAAGCAGGGGAAAAAGCGGCGGCCCGCGCCGGCAAGATTGCCCTGGCCCTGGGGATGGATGTGAAGGTGGCGGCCATGCCGGAAGGCCGGGACCCCGCTGAACTTATCCGCGAAGACGGGGTTGAAGCTTGGCGCGGAGCAATTAAAAACTCCCAACATATAGTCGAGTTTGTTCTTCAGAAAATTTTAGACAAAAACCAAGACCAGCGCAAAATAGGTCGGGAGATAAAGGAAAAGGTCTTGCCCTTCGTGGCCGCGCTGCCCAGCTCCATAGAAAAAGCTCATTTCTTAAAGCGGGTCAGTGAACGGTCCGGCATTCCGGAAACCGCGCTCCAGGATGACTTTAAGCAAATCGGCGAGCGCGCCGAAGACGAGCGAGCGGAATTGCAAGAAACCGAAGCAGTGCAGGACAGTTTGCGCCGAAAAGATTACATCAAACGCCGGTTGCTGGGCATCGTGCTATGGCAGATGAATTTGAAAGATAAAAGCGTGGATGCTGGCAGTATTTTGAAAGAACTCGGGGATATTTTACGGGTTTCCGAGAAGGATTTGTTGGTGGAGACGGAAAAATACGGAGAAGATTTGATTTTTGAAGCCGAAGTTTTTTACACTGGTGGCGTCGACGTCTCCAAAGATGCGGCGGAAATGATTCAAAATCTTAAAGAAGAGGTTTTAAAAGAAGAACTGGCGAGTAAGATGCGCGAGCTTTATCTGGCCGAAGAGGCCAAGGATAAGGCGAAGTCGGCGCAGATTTTCCAAACATGCCAGGATTTGAATACTCGCATCCAGGATATTAAAAATAATCGCTTTCCGCCAAGGGCGGATCCGTCTCAGGCAGAGAATAAATAATTTATGAAAAAGAAAAACAAAAAACTCAAAAAGAGGGCGAAAGTTTACAAAAAGGCCAAAAAATCCCGCCGCCCGAAGGGAGCGGGGAAAAAAATAAAAAAAGTTAAAGAAAAAAAGCTGACGGCAGCCGAGCGGAAGGCGGAGGAATGGAGCCGTTGGGCGAATGTGCTGACGGAGAAAGGCAAGAAACGGGGCTTCATCACCTACGACGAAATACTCAAAACTTTTCCGGACATCGAAAATAATATTTTGTTTTTAGATGAGCTCTATGAACAATTCTCGGTGGCCGGCGTGGATGTGTTGGAGGGCGGCAACTTGCTGAACCTCGACCTGGATTTATCCGAAAAGGAACTCGGTCGAGAGGGCCTGCACGATTCCATTCAGATGTATCTGAAGGAAATAGGACAGTACCCCCTTATTCATGCGAGTGACGAGCGCGATCTGGCCAAACGCATCGAAAAAGGCGACCTGGAGGCGAAAAATCTCCTGGCGCGCGCCAACCTGCGTCTAGTAGTTTCCATCGCCAAAAAATACGTCGGGCGTTCGGCCAATCTTACCCTGCTGGACCTTATTCAGGAAGGGAATCTGGGTCTGTTCAAAGCGGTGGAGAAGTTTGACTGGACTAAGGGCTACAAATTTTCCACTTATGCGACTTGGTGGATTCGCCAATCCATTACCCGTGCCCTGGCGGACCAATCCCGCACTATTCGCATTCCGGTGCACATGGTGGAAACCATTTCTAAATATAAGCAAACCCATCGTCGCTTGAGCCAGGACTTGGGCCGGGAGCCGCTGGCGGAAGAAATCGCGACAGAAATGGGCATTCCGGTGGAAAAAATTCACGTGATTGAAAATATTTCCCAGGATACGGTGTCGCTGGAGCAGCCGGTGGGCGACGACGACGATAAATCCACGCTGGAAAACTTCATTCCGGACGACAAAATTCTTCGGCCCGACCAGGAATCTTCCCGTCGGATTCTTTCCGACCAGATTCGCGAAGTTCTGGATGAACTTAACCCCAAGGAACGCAAAATTTTAGAGATGCGCTACGGACTTCTAGACGGTATTCAGCACACCCTAGAAAGAGTCGGCGAAGAATTCGGGGTTACCCGCGAGCGTATTCGTCAGATTGAAGCCAAAGTGCACGAAAAACTGCGTCAGCACGAAAAAATTGCGCGTCTGAAAAATCACTTCGACTAGACAGCACTTGAGCGAGGGGAGCCCTCGCTCACCAAGAATTTGAAATCAAGCTTCATGCGTTTTATATATTTTGGCACGAGAGAAAAATCAATAATCGCTGATTCAGCCCTATTGAAATTCAAAAAATCCAAATAACTTGAATATCGATAACTCCTCAAAAATTTCTCTGCACCCTTTTTGTTTTTTACGCCGTTTTCTTTCCATTCTTTATCAAAAATAGAAATAGGGTTCAAGTGTACATAGGAAAATATGTACATGTATTGCGACTCATTGTTAATATGTTCTGATCTGAATGGGCGAGTAAATAGGGGGCCGCTTCGCTCGTATTTAGTATTGAAGTACATAGAATAGGCCGTTAAAAGTTTCCCCATAAATTTACTAATACCGCCTTCTCTGTGTTCATACAAAATTAGATGAAAATGATTTGGCATAAGACAGTAGCTTAAAACAGATACAAGAGGTTTCTCTCTTTCTTCTTTAAAAATATCTTTCAAGTCTTTTTGTTTATCACGGAGAAAATTTTCCATTCTGAAGGATGCCCCTTGATTCATAATATACAAAAGAGCTACAAAGCGATCGTAGTCTTTTGTGTTCATAAATATTTTTCGTTTTTCCACTCCTCGGGAATATACATGGTAGTGTTCACCCTCAACAAACGGTGTTTTTCGTTCCATATTTTTATTATAGCACAACCTTGAGCGAGTTGAGCGAGGGGAGCCCTCGCTCATAGATTGAAAAACTATTTTGACTAAATTACTTTAGCGCGTCCAGTTTCTGGATGATTGACTCAAACGACAGAGCGCCCGGGATAGTGTCTACCAGCTTACCGTTTTTTAAGATGAAAGAGCTGGGGGTGCCTTGAACTCCCGCACGCGTGCCGTCCTCCATATCCGCTTGAATTTTTTCCGCGAATTTTCCGCTGGCTAGGCATTCATTAAATAGAGCGACATCCAGCCCGACATATTCGGCGATTCTCGGTAGTTCGCTGGCCCCCAGGCCGTTGTTGGAGGGCGTAATCTCAAACACTCGGTCCGTGTATTTCCAGAAAGCATCATTACCGCCCTGTTCCCAAGCGCATTCAGTGGCTTCCGCTTCTTGAAAGGCCTTGGGATGAAGTTGAGGAATCGGATAATGTCGATAGACCCAAGCGACATCATCGTTGCCCTCAACTATTTGATGCATAGTTTTGTGAAATCTTTGACAATACGGGCACTCTAAATCGGAGTATTCCACTACTACTATTTTTGCGTTCGGGTTCCCCAGAATATGTTCATCCTTATTTATGGCCCGGAGCTGGGGCGGATTATTTGAACCGTCGTTACCGGCCACCGGTATAGTTCCGGTGCTACTGCCCCGCAGCATTATCGCTCCGGCAATGAGTATTCCGGCGATGATAATTGCGCCGACGATGGGTTTTTGATCCGTTTGCATATTTTTTTGTCGTTATTTTTTAATTTAGCCAGTATAACATTTTTTCAGGATATGTTATAATGACAGTATTAGCAACTAGGCCCGTCGAGGTGGTCGTCTGGGCGGGATGGTTTGTAAGCCAATTTATAAAAATATATGGGTATGGGAAAAGGTTGGGGAGGTTGCTCTGCGCACTTGGTCACCAAAATCCTTCTGATTGTCGGAGGTTTAAACTGGGGTTTGGTGGGCCTTGGTATGTTTCTGGACAGTGATTGGAACGTAATGGGGATGCTCTTAGGTCAATGGCCGGTCGTTTTGGCCGTGGTTTACCTACTGGTGGGCGTAGCGGCGGTGATGAAAATTTTTGGCTGCCGCTGCAAGAAATGCATGGCTGCCTGCGCCGAATACGGGAGCCAAAACATGGGGCAGAAAATGTAGTTTTACGGCGTTATGGTCAGCCCCGGAGATATCATACTTAATATAGTGCTTTTTTTCTCTATCTATGTGCAGGTGTTTTTTCTGGTTACCTTCATAGAAAATAGAAAAAAAATTATTGTTCGGAACGGGAAAATAAAACTTAAGGATTACCCGGCGGTTACCATTATTGTTCCCTGCTGGAACGAAGCAGACACTATCCAAGCAACTGTCCGTTCCATTTTCGATTTAAATTATCCTTCGGATAAGATTATGGTCTTTCTAATAGACGACGGGTCCACTGACGACACTTGGAACAGCATCCAAAAATTTTCCCAACGGCAGAATGTCCGTATTTTTCGGAAAGCCAACGGCGGCAAGCATACAGCTCTTAACTTGGGCTTGCTGTATGTTCAAACCGATTTTCTGGCTTGTCTGGACGCCGACTCGGTTGCCCATCCGGAGTCCCTCGTCCGGCTTATGAGTTATTTTGAAAATTACCCGCATCTGATGGCGGTTATGCCCTCCATCGTTGTTAAAAACCCAAGCAATATTATTGAAAGCGCCCAAAGGGCGGAATACTATCTGGGAGTATTTATCAAAAGGATGCTGGGCTTTTTGGGAGCTATTTATGTTACTCCGGGTCCGCTTACCGTATTTCGTAAAAAGGTTTTTAATGACTTGGGTCCGTATCGCCACGCGCACAATACCGAAGATATGGAGATTGCTTGCCGGATGCAGAAATACCATTATCCCATTGAGCACTGCAACGACGCCTATGTGTATACCGATGTCCCGTCCACCATTTATCAGCTTTATCGGCAGAGATTACGCTGGCTTTACGGCTTTATTAATAATACGATTGATTATCGAAGTGTTTTGTTTAAGAAAAAGTACGGAAATTTTTCGGTCTTTACCTTGCCGGCGGGCATAATATCAATCCTGGCCGTGAGTTTCTTTTTGAGCAACGCCGTTTATAATTTTGCTGAATTTGTATCCTCCAAGATTTCCGAATTTTCTCTGGTCGGTTTTAATTTAGCCAAGGCATTTTCCAAATTTGATGTTTTCTTCATTAAGTTTGATTTTATTGTTTTCACAACCTTGATTATCTATCTGGTAGTTACCTTTTGTATAATTTTTGGCCGAAAAATGGCCCTGGGAAAAGGTGGACTGCCACTGGATATCATTTACTTTTTTTCGGTTTTCGGAATCGTCGCCCCTTTCTGGTTTGCCAAAGCTATTTATAATACTATCCTGGCCCGAGCGCCGAGTTGGCGCTAAATTATGTCGGAACAAAAAATTGATTGGCAAAAATATTTGATTGTCTTTTGCATCACGGCGCTACTTTTTATTACCGCCGGATACTTGAGCAACCGTTTCAGCAACAAAAAACTTTCTCAATTAAAAGATATTCAAGATAAAATTTCGATAGACATTTTATCTTCCGAGACGCAGTTTTCTCTGTTGTCCGAGTTATCCTGCAAAAATGTTTCCGGTTCTTTGCTTTCGGGAGAGTTGGACAATTTGGGACGCAAACTCGAGTGGGGCGATGAAAATTTGAGCGATAATGAGACCTTGCTATATTTGAAAAAATATTATTTTTTACTTGAAATTAAGGACTACCTGCTGATGAAGAAAATTTCTGCGCGTTGCGGGACGAAGGCCGCCTTTGTTCTTTATTTTTATACCACCTTGGAAGAATGTGCCGCTTGCGAGAAACAAGGAATAGTGCTCTCAACCCTGCGCGACCAATATCCCGGACTCCGGGTTTATTCTTTTGATTCTGGTATCGATTTATCAGCTGTCCAGGCCATGGTTCAAATTTATAAAATTAAAGATGCTGAACTGCCGGTCTTGGTAATTGACGATGACCTCCTGACCGGCTTCCGCGGCGTGGAAGAACTTTCCGGGCTGATAGAAAAATCTTTCAAATTGCAGGGCATAGAGGAGTCCTTATAAACATTTTGCGCTCGGCGGTTTTCCACACGGCAATTGCAATATAGCTGTTATAATGAACAGTATGCCCAAGCTAGTCAGAGCTTCTTTGGTTGTTTTTGGGTTGGGATTGCTTTTGGCGTCTGCGGTTTTTTATTTTTTTAAACCAGCTGACGCGCAAACCGCTGTGTTCTATCCGACTATCTGTTTGGGCGGTTGGCAGAATACGGAAAAAGCGGCCGGCGCGCCGGAAGTTGTTGACGATTCGGCGGCGGATTATAACGACGAAAACTCCGCTTCGGTCTTCAATTCAGTGGCGGAAATTTTCTGCGGTGGCTTTGAGGGAGAAATTCCGGTGGACGCGCTTCACGAAAAAGTCACATTAAATTTTTCCTGGACATTAGAAGAAATAGAAGAGGAAACCACCCCGCCTCCCGCCACGGAAGAACAGGCGGACGAGTCGGCATCCCTCCTTGATGAAGCCACGCCAGAGGACGGGCAAGGAGAGGAAGGGGGTGGTAATTCTGAACCACTTGTCCCGAGCGAAGTCGAGGGAGAACCCGAGCCGGAAGTTCCGCCCGAAGAAACCCAAGAACCCGACCAGCCCGAGACCGATCCGTCTGCGGCGGAAGAGCCGGTTTCTTTTTTGGAAAATTCTTTTTACTCCGTAGCTTACGCGCAAGAAACCCAGCCTTCGCCAGAGGCTTCGGCGGGCGAAGCAGAAGAAATTGTTGAAGAGGAAATAATTGAAGAAGAAAATCAAGAAACAAGCAATGAAGCGGAATTGGAAGTAATAAATAATGATAAAGAAGATTTATTATCTCAAGAAATAAGTGACTTTTCGGATACGATTATTGAAGTTCGCTACACCCTGGACGGCGAAGAGTGGAAGTCGCTCGGCTATGTGGAAGCGATAAATAACGAGGTTAATTT
>Ga0209542_10002158_pt1 | contig 44730 bp, 57 predicted proteins | sample RifCSPhighO2_01_FD_184028 | JGI IMG/M metagenome (GOLD analysis project Ga0209542, IMG submission 184028) | Soil microbial communities from Rifle, Colorado - Rifle CSP2_plank highO2_0.1 (SPAdes) (version 2) | ecosystem: Environmental > Terrestrial > Deep subsurface > Rock core/Sediment ...
TGAGAGAATACATCAATCTCTCAATTATGAGACACCCACACATATATATTTAGGTGTAAACTCAATATAGGATAGAACACACATAGATACAGTTTAATATATTCTAAATTTATTAGTTACAAAGCCTATAAACCCAAATTACCAAATATTTATAAAGTTCAAATGTTTTTAAATGTATAATAAAAACATAGTTAAATACTATAAGAGGTGTTTTAAGTGTTAGTAGTTAAATCGCAAATAAAAGAGGTAGCGCAGGGGTTTAATATATCTGGTGATTTTGCAGAGGCACTTGATCAAAGAGTTATTGAGCTTGTGAAAGCGGCAATACAAAGAGCTGATGCAAATGGCAGAAGAACTGTTATGGCAAAAGACATTTAAAAAATGTTTTTTGCATTCTTTTTTTTTAAGGTGGTGTAAGTGATATCCCGTTTAAAAAATATTTTAAGCGTTGGAACTTTACCGGTTATGCAAATAAACTTAATCTGGAAGATAAGAATAAACTTGAACTTATGCAAAAAGTTGAAACTTTGCAAAAGTTGATTGCTTATGAGCGTAGAAATCGAAGATGATTGAGAAAATTACAGATAATATCTGGAAAGTTGCTAATGATTCTAATATTTATTATTTGAAAGAAGAAAAGATGTTAATTGATTGCGGTAATCGTGAGTTTTTAGCACAAATAAAACAAGATATTAAAAAATTATTTAATCCTGAAGCTATTAGAATTGTATTATTAACACATTTTCATTGCGATCATGTAGGTTGTGTTGATTTATTCCATAATGCTACTTTTTATGCTTCAGCTATATGTATAGATAATTTTCATAAAGTTGCAAAAGGTTTAGTATTTGATGAAAAAATAATTCAAATTTTAAAAAAAATTGATATAAAACCTTTTAAGAAGCTTGATAATTTTGAAATTATTGAAACGCCCGGGCATACCGGGGGGAGTGTTTGTTTTTTATATAAAAATAAAATACTGTTTTCTGGTGACACCCTGTTTAGAAACGGATTTGGAAGAGTGGATTTACCAACTTCTAACCCGGTAGATATGAAATTCTCGCTTGCAAAGTTGAAAAGAATTAATTATGAAGTGTTATGTTCCGGCCATGACTATTAAATTAAATGGATCTCGATGAGGTCATTATCTTCTAATACTCTATCAAGCTTTCTGAGTTCTTGTCCTGGGAATTTAGATGAACCCCAAATTTTAGCATACTTAAACTTTTTCACAAAATCTTTGTGAAGTTTTCTGCAAACATCTTGAATTGTTGTATTTTTCTTCATGATTAAAGGTTCGTTCATTTTAGCGGGTTTATTAATTTCTTTTGTATAAATTCGGATAAAATTTAATTTATTAAATATTTGATCTTTGAGCAGTTCTAAATTAATCTTTTTATGCGCTGAAATAAATAAATCGGGGTTAATTTCTTTTTGTATTTTTTGAATAATGCTTTCATCTACCATATCAATTTTATTTATGAGGACTATTGAAGGAACATAGAATCTATTAGAGTCAATTATATCAATTAATTGGTCAGCATCAATATCTTCCCGGATTACGACCTGGGCATTCATAATTTTGAACTCTTTGAGCATGCCCACTATAGTTTCTTTTTTTAAGTGTGTCAGTTTACAAGTGATTCCTAGGTCAATTCCCCCCCTAGAAGTTTTAACTATTTTCACATCTGGTTTTACCTGGTTGATTCTAATTTTGGCATCTTGAATCTCTTTCATTAAAACATCCAGCTGTTTTAGATTATTGGCTTCGATTATTATAAGCAATAAGTCAGCGTTACGCATTATTGATATTACCTCTCTGCCTCTTCCGGTTCCAGCTGCTGCGCCCTGCATAATTCCAGGAACATCGAGAATTTGTATTTTTGCAGATTTATGTTCAAGAAGTCCCGGAATTACTTCTAATGTTGTAAATGCATAGGCACCAACTTTAGAATCTGCGTTTGTTAAATTATTTAATAATGTAGATTTACCTACTGATGGAAATCCTACAAGCACAACGGTTGCATCTCCAGATTTACGCACTGCATAACCTTCAGCTTTTGCTCCTCCTTTTCCTCGCGATTCTTGTTTTTCTTTAAGAGCAGCAATTTTTGCTTTAATTAAACCAATATGATGCTGAGTTTTTTTATTATATTTGGTTTTAGAAATTTCATCTTCAAGTTCTTTAATCCTGTCAGATGCAGTTACTTTTTTGTTTTCTTTTTCAGTCATATTTTTAGGTTTGCTTTTTTTTGCCATACTTAATGGTATATAATCAACAACATTTATAAACGTAATTCTTTTTATATCCTATAATGGATTTTAAACTATTATATAATAAGGTAATCGTGGCAGTTGTTATAGTTTTGGTTGGGGTAATTATTGGCAAATTGGCGCAAAGAATCACTCTTAGATTCATGAAAGAGTTAGAAATTAATTATTTGTTTAAAAAAACCACTAAGCTGAAAGTATCATTGGATAGGTTTGTGAGTTCAGCAGTAAAATATCTTATTTATTTTGTATCTCTAATATCAGTTCTTAATTCTGTAGGATTTTTATTTTGGACATTAATAGCGGGAGGGATATTTTTGTTATTGTTTTTAACAACCGGTATTTTTTTATATTTAATTAGTTTGTTTCCTAATCTTTTTGCAAGGCTTAATTTAAGAAAAAATCAGTTTGGTATAGGGAGATATATAGAAGTCAAAAATATCAAAGGGAAGATCAGATTTTTATCTTTCCAATTTATTTTCCTTGAAAATGGGGTTGCAATTCCTTATTATTATTTGTTTAAAAATAAGTTCAAACTATTCTAAATTTATCAAAAATAGAAGTATATTATTAAAATATATCTCACTAAATATAATTTAGAGTTAATTGATTTTGGATAATATACTAACCACATTCCAAATTTGTGTTCTTATGTATTGGTGAAGGTTGTTGTCTTCACTTATATCATCTAATTCTTGCAAGGCTTTGTTGGCTCTGATAGTTGGTTCTTCAGAATTATTTAAAATTTGAATAACGTTTTGAATCTTAAATTTAACATTTTTAGGTAAACATGCATCATCACTAAGTTCATTTAATAATCCAATAATGGAAGGAAGTTGTTCTGAAAGTGGGATCACTTTAATCACCTTTTATTTCTTTCATTAATTCTTCTTGCATAGACTTTGCTTTTTCTTGAAATCTTTGTTCTTGTTTTTCAATAGTAGAAATCCTTAATTCTGTTGATTCTTTTTTTTTAATTAAATCTTTTGTCAATTCAATTTTGTTAGTGTCAATCATTATATTGCCTATAATTTTATATGATTTAGGAGTTGTTTCAAGTTCTTTAATTGCAGAATCTATTTCAATTAATTGTGTACTTAATTGTTGTTTTTGCAGAACTGAGTTTTGCAATGCTTGTTCCATCATTTGCAGTTGTGTGATCTTTTCCTGTGTTTCTTTTGACAATTCTTGGTTCATTTTTGGACCTTTTCATATACATCTAATAATTTAGTTATACTGTTTAATATTGCGCGAAGCGCAACCGAATCTTGGGCTTCAATAATGAATTTTAATTTATTATCCGTTTTTTTAAGATTAATTATTGCCCTTGGTGTAGAAGCAATTTCCGGGAGGAAACTTTTATAGAGGTTTTCTATATCTTTTTTAATAGTAATTTCTGCATGATAATTCATCTTAAACCTTTATCTTGCTTTAATTTTGGTAGTTAATACAGTAGGTTTAAATAACATTTTACTGCCACAATAGGGGCAACGTATTTTTTTTCTTAAATAATCCGGACTTATGGTTTTGTCGCATTGGAAACATTTGTATTCGGCCATGTTTATTCACCTTCAACAGCCAATATGGCTTTTTTACTTAAAGTATATGCTTTGCCTGTAAATTTAGAATTACATTTTTTACAATGCCAGATTCCTGATGCAAGTCTTTTTGCTTTTGGTTGTTTACAATAAGGACATTTGTGCAGTCTTCGTTGTTCGGATTCGATTTTAGCATACTTTTCTTTAATAGTATTACCATATCTTGCTCCAAATCTTTTGGTAGATAACGGTTTTTTTTTTGCCATTGTATAGATGCCTCATCTAGAGAATCTTTTTAATCCATTTATAAATGTTACTGTTTTTGGATATAAATGGTGGGGCTGCCCGGATATTCGCACAAGATTAATTTGTGTTTCGAACCGGGGTCGCAAGGTCTTTTGCTATCATTGACAAATGTCTCATTAGACCCAAACCTCGAAGGATAGCCAAGCTACCCCACAGCCCCTTTTATATTAATCTTTAGAAATTTGGATAGTTTATAAAGCTATCTATGCACAAGGTTTATAAACGGAGTAATTTGTTTATAATATTATGATAATAACTAGCAAAGAAAGACATACTTTGAAAAAATTTGTTAAAGAATTGGAAGAGTTTAAAGGAAGACATACTGAATTAGTTAGTGTATATGTTCCTGCGGGATATGATATGAATAAAATAATTAATCATCTTGCGCAAGAACAAGGCACAGCTTCAAATATTAAATCAAGTTCCACAAAAAAAAACGTGCAAGACGCTCTTGAAAAAATGATTCAACATTTGCGTTTGTTTAATAAAACTCCTGAAAATGGTTTGGTGATTTTTTCAGGCAATGTTGCAGAACGTGAAGGACAAACAGATATTAAGGTTTGGAGTCTTGAACCCCCGGTGAAATTAAATCAGAGACTGTACAGATGCGATAAAGAGTTTGTTCTTGAACCTTTAGAAGATATGTTCGATATTAAAGAGTTTTATGGATTAGTTGTTCTTGATAGGAGAGATGCAATGATTGCTTTGTTGAAAGGTAAAGTGATTATACCTTTACGTAAAACTCATTCAGAAGTGCCGGGGAAAATAAAAGCAGGGGGTCAAAGCGCCCAAAGATTTGCGCGTTTAAGAGAAGGGGCCATTAAGGATCATTTTAAAAAAATTGCAGAGTATATGAAAGAAGCGTTTTTGGGCAGGCCTGAATTAAAAGGCATTATTATAGGCGGACCGGGAACGACAGTTGAAAGTTTTATGGGTAAAGATTATTTAACTGGGGATGTAAAAAAGAGAATCATAGGCACTAAAGATTTATCTTATACCGGTGAATTTGGATTGCAAGAATTACTTGACAGGTCAGAAGATTTATTGCTAAAAGAAGAAGTTATGGACGAGAAAAGGGCAATGTCGCAGTTTTTTGATTTGTTAAATACTAAACCTAAACAGGTAAGTTATGGAAAAGATGAAGTTTTAAGATTAATTCCCTTAGGTGTGGTTGATGTTCTTTTATTATCTGAAATGTTAGATGATAAAATAATTACTGAGTTTGAAGCAGAAGCTGAAAAAATGGGTACAACTATTAAAATTATTTCTACAGATACAAGAGAGGGTGTTCAGTTAAAAGAGATGGGTGGTGTTGCAGCTGTTTTAAGGTATGAGTATGAAGAAGCTTGATCTGAACAAAAAAATCATTCTTGCGCCAATGGCTGAGATAAATAATCTGCCATTTAGATTACTTTGTAAAAAATATGGGGCGGATATAATTTTTAATGAAATGGTTTCTGCAAATGCGCTGATTAGAGAAAACTCCCGGAGTCTCGAGATGACTAAATTTTTGAAAGAGGAAAGGCCGTTTGTGCAGCAATTATTTGGTCAAAACACTGAGAATTTTGTTAATGCCGCAAAAATATATGAAGATAAAGTTGATATGATTGATATTAATTTAGGATGTCCTTCTAAAAGTATTCTTGATCAAGGCGCAGGGGCCGCATTATTAAAAAGACCCAGCAAGGTTAAAGAAATTGTTGAAGCTGTGGTTAAAGCTGTTGCGATTCCGGTATCTGTAAAAATTAGGACTGAAAAAAATTATCTTAAAATTGCGAAGATTTGTGAAGATGCCGGTGCAAGTGCGATAACAGTACATGCGCGCACAACTGCCCAAGGTTATTCAGGAAAAGCAGACTGGGACAAAATAAAAAAGGTTAAAGAAACCGTTTCAATTCCAGTTATTGGAAATGGTGATGTTTTTACAGGTGAAGATGCTCAACTTATGTTTCATTTAACAAAATGTGATTCTATTATGATTGGTAGGACTACAATTGGTAATCCTTATGCGTTTAAAAAAATTAAGCATTATCTTGCTAAAGGTAAAGACATTAAACCAAAGTATTTGTTTAATGAGTGGTATGAACTTTACAAAAAACATTGCAAAGTTAATTTGGCTGAGCTAAAAATGAATGCGCAATGGTTTACTAAATCTTTAGAAGGCGCAAGGAAATTGAGGGATGAGATTTCCAGAGCGCAGAATGTGCCGGATTTGGAAAAGATAATGGAAAAAAGCAAACAGAATGTTTCAATTTAAAACATTAGTTCAGGTTATAGAAGATTTTTTAGGCTTGCGTGCAGAAGCAAACTTTTTGCGTGTTGCTCATTTAATGTTTGAGGGTAATTTTTTTTTTTCATGGGCTGAATACCCTGATGCTCTGTTTTAGGGAATGTTATCAAAAGAATTAGAAGACAAAATTGTAACTTGAAGCTCGCAGTGCGCAAATTAATGATTTAACTGAAAAATAAAAAGAATATCTGCCATCATAAGAGCATGGAACCTAAAATTATATTAACTCTTTTGTTTTTGTTGTTTTAATGGACTTAATAGAACGCGCATTTAAAGAACTTTATCCCGATAGAGAGTATATTTATAGGAGTAAATTAAAATATTCAGGTAAATTTGCGCCGTACAATGCGAATATTAGAATTTCTGGTTTTTATAACCTTGAAATGAAACTTTCCAAATCGTGGCATGGAATTGACAAAGAAATCATTATTGGTTTAATTCAGGATTTATTGTTAAAAGTTGCAGGAGGAAAAAATGGGGCAATAAAATCTACTCTTAATATTAAATTATATAATAATTTTATTAAAAATTTACATTTAGGAATAAATAAAGATAAAATTGACCCTTTTTTAAAACGTTCATTTGACAGAGTTAATGAACAGTTTTTTTCTAATCAGATTGAAACACCTAATTTAGTGTGGGGTTCATTTTCTAAGAGAAAACTTGGTTGTTATAATTTTCATACTGACACAATTTCAATGAGCAAAATTTTTTTAGAACAGGACATAGAACTACTTGATTATGTAATGTATCATGAAATATTACATAAATCTCTAAAATTTAGAGTCTCTAATGGTAAACATGCTTATCATACTTCTGATTTTAGAAAAGCTGAAAAATCTTATCCTAATGGTGAGCTGTTTGAAAAAAGATTAAGAAATCTTTCTTCAAAAGTTAAAAAAAAATCAATTTTTGCTTGGTTTAGTCAATAGAGTTAAATTCAGCGAAAGATTTATAAAATAGGCATTGCTGATAAATAGCGGAGGCAAATTATGGCTACGCAAAAGCTTTTACCATTGGCAGCAATGGAAAAATTACTAAAAAATGCAGGAGCTGAAAGAGTTTCTGAAAGCGCTAAAGTTGCTCTTAAAGAAATGATAGAAGAGATAGGGGATGAAATAGGGGGGCATGCAGTTAAATTAGCGCAACATGCTGGCAGAAAAACTGTTAAAGCAAAAGATGTGAAGTTAGCCTCTAAATGATTTAATGTCCTATTATGGTATATCTTTGCTATAATAAGCCGATAGATTTAAAAAGGACTAACTTTTTTGCAATACTGGGTGTCGAACAGATGAGCGATATAAAATTAGTAAATGCAACGGATTTAAAAAAAGGAAGCTATGTTATTATTGAAGGGGTAGCTTGTAAAGTTGTAGAGACTAAATATTCAAAACCGGGCAAACACGGCCATGCAAAAATTAATCTTACGGCTGTAGGGTTAATTGATGGCAAGAAAAGAAATACCGTTATGCCGGGTCATGAAAAAATGGAAGTTCCGATTATTAGTAAAAAATCAGCTCAAGTATTATCCACAACAGGAAATATGGCTAACGTGATGGATTCAGAAACATACGAAACATTTGACCTTGAAATACCTGAAGAGTTAAAGAGTGAGTGCGTTGAAGGGGCGAATATACTTTATTGGGATATTTTAGGGGAAAGAATAATGAAACAAACGAAGAGCGAATAAATAAAATGGTAAAATTTCCAGAAGCACATGCAAGATTGCATAAAGATATATTTGTTTGTCGTAAATGCAAATCTAAAATTAGGACAAATAACATGAAGGTTTTACAAGGCAAAGTCAGTTGCAGAAAATGTAAAAGCAAAGCATTGCGTACTGTTCGTAAGAAATAGATCATGAATCTAAATATGATATTAGTAATCTCTTTTTATCTTTTAATCGTATTATTAGTATATTTGAATCGAGATAAGTTCCAAATTTATGCAAATATTATTGCACTTTACAGGACACATCTTGGTATTAGTAGTATGTCTTGGTTAGCTAAAAAGTTTCCGCGAATAATTAAATTTTTGAGTTTTATTGGAATTTTTGTAGGTTTTCTTGGTATGATTTATATATCATATATTTTAGTTGATGGGGCATTTAATTTGTTGAGTAATCCAAATGCGCCGCCGGTTATTACTCCAGTTATTCCCGGTATAAAAATTCCCGGATCACCCATATTTGTGCCATTTTGGTATGGAATTATAGCAATATTTATAGTTGCGGCTTTACATGAATTTTCGCACGGTGTAGTCGCAAGGGCATATAAAATTAAAGTTAAAAATTCAGGGGTGGTTTTTTTTGGTCCAATTATTGGGGCTTTTGTAGAACCTGATGAAACTGAATTAAGGAAAAGTTCATTTAGGGCGCAACTTTCAGTGTTTAGCGCAGGTCCTTTTTCTAATATTTTAACAGGTATAATCATATTATTACTACTTGGTTACATAATAAGTCCTACTATCGACAAATTAATAGATTTTGATGGTATTAAAATTGACAAGGTTGAAGATGGTAAACCCGCTGATTTGGCGGGACTTGAAGAAGGTTATATTGTGAGATCTGTAAATGATTTAAAACTTAATTCAACTAAAAATTTTGCTGATGTTTTATTTTTAAATAAACCGGGAGATGTGATTATTTTTTCGGATGGTAAAAATGAATATGACATTGTATTGGGGAATCACCCTAACAATGAATCAATGCCTTATTTGGGAATAGTTCATTCGCAAAATTTAAAAGTAAATCCCTCTATTGCAGAAAATTGGGGTAATTATTTACCATGGTTCATTCTTTATTTGAGGGAATTTTTATTATGGCTTTTTGTATTGAGCGTAGGAATTGGTTTAGCCAATCTTTTACCTTTAGGACCAGTTGATGGCGGTAGGATGTTTCAGTTATCCTTGTTTAAAACTTTAAATCAAAATAAAGTTAGAAGCGTTTGGAAATTTGTTAATTCTATTGTAATTTTATTGTTATTATTCAATTTATTTTATCCTTATCTAAGATATATTTTTTGATTCCTAAATGTATTTAAACTTGATTTTATTTAGCAAGAGATTATTGCGGGGTGAAATGACATGCAATATAAAGATGATAACGGGAAAAATTATGAAATTTCCTATAGCCAAAAATTACAACGAGAACAAAATAAACTTCTCAAACAAAAAAATCGTTTGTTAATGGTATTTTTGGTAATGATGTTTGTGTTTGCATTAGGCGGGGCTTATTTATATATTAGACTTGAAACAATTAACTTTCTAACTGACTTAATGCATGCTGTTAGGGTGTTTGGGATGTCTTAGAATTCCAAAAGTTTAAATATAAATTTTTTATTTAGTGGATTAAATTAATTGAGGTATTCAAATGATGAATGACAGAATGAGAGAAGCGCCAGTTAAAGTTGGTGACGAATTAGATGTTAAAATTGAAGCGGTTGGTGAAAAAGGCGATGGTCTTGCCAGAGTGGGGGGATTTATTTTATTTGTTTCAGGGGTTAAAGAAGGAGATGAATTACGAGTAAGGGTTACAAAAGTATTGCAAAAAGTGGGTTTTGCTGAAGTAGTTAGTTCTGATTTAGATAAATCAGTTATTTCTGAGGATTCAATAAACAAAGAAGAAGATGAGTCAGATGAATCGGAGTTTGTAAAAGATTCAGAAAAATTTGGAGAAGAATAAATTCTTTTTTATAGGAAGCTTTATAAATTGAGTATTAATATTAAAGAATAATAGCCTAGCTATATGGTAAGCTTAATTGGACGTATGGCGTAACTGCAGAGGCGATAAAATTGCGGTTCAAAGAATTTTTCTTGAACTGTCTTATTTATTGTTAAGATATTAGGGTGAATAAAATGATAGAAGAAAATAAACAAGATGGACAATTTTTAGTAGCGTCAGATGTGTATCTTAAAGCGGGTATTCATATTGGCACAAAATTTAAGACAAAATATATGGAACAGTTTATTTATAAAACTAGATCTGATGGACTTTCAGTTTTAAATTTACAGAAAATTGATGAAAGAATAAGGTTATTAATAAATTTAATATCTAATTATGCGCCCGAAGATATTTTGATTGTTTCAAGAAGAGAAAATGGGTGGAAAGCGGTTAAAAAATTTAGCAAGCTTACCGGAGTAAAAGCCTTTGCTGGAAGATATCCCCCGGGAATATTAACAAACCCGAATCTTGAAACTTACATGGAAACAAAGATTATGTTAGTAACTGATTCTTGGCCCGATAGAAATGCAATCAAAGATGCTTCAATTATAGGTATTCCGGTTATTGCGCTATGTGACACAAATAACCAGTCTAATAATATAGACTTAGTAATACCCTGCAATAATAAAGGTAAAAAATCTTTAGGATTGATTTTCTATATCCTAGCCAAAGAATATCTTAAAGCTAAAGGTAAAATTGATGCTATTGGGGAAGATCAAATTAAGTTAGATGATTTTGTTGATGAATAGATTTCACAATATAAATCTATATAAAGCTTAATCTAATTATTTTCTTATTTTAGAGGTATTAATACAAATGAAATTAACTTTAGCAGAACCCAAATATTTTAAAGAAAGTATCTCAATTATTTCAGATTTAGTCACTGAAGCAACATTTAAAGTCAATGCTGAAGCAATTGAGCTTGTGGCAATGGATCCTGCAAATGTTGCAATGGTTGTATTCAAATTATTTTCAAGCGCATTTACAGAATATGTGCTTGATCAGCCTGTTGAAATTGCAATAAATTTATCAAATTTAAAACAAATTTTTAGAAGGATTAAACCTTCTGATATTCTTACACTTGAAATGTCGGATGCAAATAAATTACTTGTTACCCTGAGGGGAAGTAATGTAAGGACATTCAGTCTGCCTATAATCGAACTTGACGAACGTGAACAAAGAGTGCCGGAATTAACTTTTAATTCAGGATTAAGGTTACATTCAAGCATTTTGACTGATGCAATTGAAGATGCTGATATTGTTGGTGATTCCGTATTATTTCAAGTATCAAAGGAAATGTTCACAGTTCAAGCTGAAGGGGATTTATCACATGCAAAGATTGAGATTCAACCAGGAGATTCAGCTGCTATTGAGGTAGTAGGAGATACTCAAAAAGCTAAATATTCCATCGAATATCTTAAGAAAATGATTGTTGCTTCAAAACTTGCTGATGATGTTTATATCAATTTTAGTTCTGATTATCCATTAAAACTAGATTATAAAGTTGTGGATAAACTGTTATTATCATTTATTCTTGCTCCCAGAGTAGAGAATGACTAGTTCAGTTTTTTTGCCAAGCAAAATTCAACATAGAAGGTTTGGATGCAGAAGCAAAGCTTCTTGCGAAATTGGAAAAATCCTGAACCTGCGTTCATTATGTTCGTTTAGTTCTAAAGTTTAAAAATAAAATATTTTTAACTTATTTTATAATACATTAAATGTGTCGTTTGGTTAGTTATTCTTTGTCAATTTTGATTTAATTTTTAAGAAAAATAATGGGGCTACCCGGATTTTCATGAATTAGTGTTATCTATATCCTTCTCGAACCGGGGATCCTCTCGAATTTGAAAACAGCTTCGCAGTTTTTATTAGCCAACGAAGTTGTCTAAGTCAACGAGATGTCATAGCCACTAGACCATAGCCCCATTTTGCTGTTTGTCGTTATGGTTTGCGAATGCAAATCATACCGGGTTGTTTGGTTAAGCTCGCAATAAACTTTGCTTATGCGCCCAGAACTTTGTTCTTGAGTTTTTAAAAAGGTTGTGCAGCTAGACCATCGCCTCTAACATATATGAGGTAATCTTACATCATATATAAAACTATTTTCTTTCTATACTCTTCAATAAAACAAAAGTATATAAATATCCTCGGTCAATTTTTTTATAAGGTGATAGAACAAATATGGTATTATCCATTATAAATTCATTCTATTTTTTATTGCTACGCAATCTTATCTTAAATTTTCAGAAAATTGAACAAAATTTGGGTAAAAATAAAGAATTAAAATTTTTTAAAAGGGGTGAAATGTATGTATTTTGAGGAATTTGAAGAAGAAGAAGAGGTACCTTCAAGTTTTGAATGTCCTTTGTGCGGGGCAGAAGTTGAAGAGTCAGGTTATTGTGAATATTGCAAAGAAAGCGTTGAAGATGACAATTATTAAAGTTTAATTTTGAGAATTTAAATTTAGGATTCCATTTATCTTAAATTATTTTATTCTTAATTTATAACAAGATTATAATTATTATTAAGTAATTATTTAAGAACTATTTAGTTATGGGCCTAAAAAATGATTTTGCCATTTTTTTGGATGTATTGGGCAATAGTGTTATTTTAATTTGATATCTTGAAATTTTTGTTATGATTATTTAGGATGCAAAGTTTCAGAAATTTTTTGACTCGTTAAATTAATTAATTCTTTTCCCTTTAATATAATATCTTTGAAGGTTGCAGTTTCAATTCCCATAATCTTATGAATATTTTTAATTTTAATTCCCCATTCCTCATAATAAAATAATTCTTTAATATCTAACATGTGTTTTTCTTCAGGTTTAGTGTTTGAATAACCGATTGGCAAGATTATATTAATTTTAACGTTTTCTGGTATTAATAACAAAGATTTGATTCTGTCTTCGTTAAATGCGCCAATCCAGCATGATGAAAGTCCTAATTCTGTTGCCATTAATAACATATTTTGCGCAGCTGCTGCGCAATTTTGAATATTATAAAAATTAACTCCTCTTTCTTCATAATATCGTTCAGCTCTTTCATTTTCTGAACATATTATAATCATAACAGGCGCCAGAGAAATCCAATATTGTTCTACACATGCTTCTGCAATCTGTTCTCTTTTTTCTTGATCTCTTATAATTATAAATTTCCAGTTTTGCAAATTACCTGCGCTTGGCGCATGCATACCTGCTTCAATTACGTCTACAATTTTATGAAATTCAACTTGTTTATCTAAAAATTCACGAATTGATCTTCTTTTTTTAATAATGTCTATAATTTTCATTATTTTTAATGGGGCAACAATATTTATAAATCTATCTGATTGGTTAAATCGGTATTTTTAGAATTAGCGTCTTAATTATATTGTGGTTTGTTTATTATATTTAACTATTGCTTTTAATCCATTTGAATAAACCCTTCACTTTTTTAGTTATATCTGTCATTAAGGTTTCAACTATAAGAATATTTATAAACTTTTTTAGGCATTACAGTATATTATGTATGATTTAATACTATTTATATTGGGATTTATTGTAATTTTAGCAGGTTCTCTAACGGATTTGAAAAATCGGGAAGTGCCGGATTGGTTAAATTACGGGCTAATTTTGGGTGTTATTTCATTGAGGGGTATTTATTCAGTATATTTGTATGATTACAATATTTTTTTAAGTGGATTGCTGGGCCTTGGCGTAGCGTTTTTGTTGGCTTGTTTGTTGTTTTATACAGGACAATGGGGCGGGGGTGATGCCAAACTTTTGATGGGGCTTGGTGCAGTTTTTGGGTTAACTTTTAATGCCGAGGTTCAATTATTTTTCATCTTTTTGTTTAATTTAGTTATTTTTGGAAGTATTTATGGACTTGTTTGGACATTTTACCTGTTTATTGCGAATTGGTCAAAAACAGGGCATGAATTTGTTCAGGTTCTAAAAACAAGGAGAGCAAATGCTTTTAAGATTCCTATATTTGTGATTAGTTTAATTTCGTTAGTATCTTCATTTTTTTTAATTGAATTTAGGTATCCTTTATGGTTATTATCATTAGCATCACCTTTAATGTTTTATATGTGGGTTTATACAAAGGTTATTGAAAATGTGGCAATGTTAAAAAAAGTTTTGCCGTCAATGTTGACTGAAGGTGATTGGATAGCTGAAGACATTTTGAGTAATGGAAAAAAAATAGCTGGACCGAGTGATTTGGGAATAAATAAAAAACAAATCAGCATATTAAACGAGTTATATAAAAAGAAAAAAATTAATCTTATTTTGATTAAAGAAGGTATACCTTTTATTCCTAGTTTTTTAATCGCTTATGTGGTTACGTTAGTATTAGGTAATTGGATATTGTTTTTGCTTTAGGGAAAACTTTTTAAACTTAGACGTTTTTAGATGAAACATGGTAAAATTCAAGTGCAGTAAGTGCAATTTTGAAATGGAACCTTATAAAAAAGAGAGAGATAAGCCTTTTGTTAGATGTCCTTATTGCGGAACTGAAGGAACTATGTCTGTGAAAAAACATATACTTGAAGAGTTAGACGCTTTTTAATGTTTTGTCAAGTACTGATGTCAATGATTCTAACGCAACTTCTAATTGGATTTTGGTAGGTTCTCTAGTTGTAAGGCGTTGTAAATATAATCCCGGGGTTATACACATGTTAAGAATAGGGTTACTTTTATTTTTTGTGCTATAATGAAGTATTTCATATGATATACCGGCAATTAAGGGAATAAAAAATATTCTTACCAAAAACTTGACTAACCATAATTCACTTGTGATTACTGAAAAAAGCACAATTGAGAGTATTAAGACAATTAATATGAATGAGGTACCGCACCTAGGATGGGACGTAGTAAATTTTTCTGCATTTTTGAGAGTTAATTTTTCACCTGCCTCATAACAGTTTACTGCTTTATGTTCTGCGCCGTGATATTGAAATAGTATTTGAATATCTTTCATTAAACCTATTATTAACAAATATATTACGAAAATCAATATTCTTAATAATCCTTCAATTACATTAAATGCTAAACCTTTTGAGTTTGTAATTAATTTTGTAAGAAATAATGGGAATATTATAAATAGCCCGATAGCAAAACCCAATGAAGTTGCAAGTAAAAAAGCGTATTCTTTCCAGCCTATTTCCTCATTTGTATTATCTTGTTCATTAGCGCTCCATTGCAGGCTTTTAAGTCCTAATATTAACATATCCACTAAGTTAACGAAACCTCTGATAATAGGCCATTTGAAGGGTTTAAAGTGGCGGTTGTTTAGTGATTCAGTTTTAGTTTTTATATTACCATTTGTTTTTTTTATTGATATTGCATAATGTCTTGGGCCTTTCATCATAACTCCATCAATTACTGCTTGTCCGCCGATTATTGGTTTCATATTGATTGCAATCTATATGTTGTATAAAAAACTTCTTATCTTGTTCCGATAATTTTATAAACATAGATATATTATAATTTCATATAATCATTGCGGGTGGTAAATTATGTTAAAAACTAAAAAACTAAGTCAAACTCAAAATATGCCTGTTTATACTGATGAAGGGGATTATTTTGGTGAAGTTGAAGAATCGATTATTGCTAATAATAAATTATTTGGTTGGAAAATTAGGGCTACTAAAAATTCTTTCTTAAACAAAGTTTTAGGCAGTGCTAAAGGGGTAATTGTTCCTCATCAATATGTACGTTCAATTGGCGATATTTTAATTGTAAATAAAATGGCTGTGCCTAATTATAATTCTGAAGAAGAGTAAACTTACTATTTATTTTTTTATGTTTTTTTAATTTAGTGGTTTTATAGAATTCCATTTTCCATCTCTGTGTTTACAGGGGGTTGATATTTAATTATTTAATGAGCGGAAAATGGTGTATTATCCAAAGTCGTTCTATTTTCGATTAGTATGCTCACATTTAATTAGATGAGCAAGAGAATCATTGCAGAGATTAAATGGATTTTTAGATACTAATATACAGACAATGGACTTTTTAGGCAACACAAGTTTAGGGAAAGCTTTTTAATATGGCTTAGGTTACAATGCTTATATGGGACTTTCTATGTTACCCGGTTGGAAAAGTATTGAATTTAAGCCTAAATTTGAAGAACGTTATAAAGCTTTACTTGGTGAAGATTATGATATATTTAGAAAGTATTCATTAGCCTGGCTTCGTAAATGCATTAGGGTTAATACTTTAAAAATTTCAGTTAAAGAGTTAGTAAACAGATTAGAAAAAGATTGGACACTTGAACCGGTACCCTGGTGCAAAGAAGGTTTTTGGATTAAAGGGGAAAGAACTGACATAGGCAATTTGATTGAACATTCTTTAGGTTATATATATGTGCAGGAAGCTGCTTCAATGATTCCGCCAGTTGTTCTTTGCCCGCAACCGGGAGAGGTAGTTTTAGATATGTGCGCCGCCCCCGGTAGCAAAGCTTCACAGATTGCGCAATATATGGAAAATAAAGGAGTATTAATTGCTAATGACGTATCTGGTAAAAGGTTAGCCCCATTAGGGATTAATCTGCAAAGATGCGGTGTTTCAAATACAATAATCACTTTGATGCAGGGCTGGAGATTCAAAGGATTTGAGTTTGATAAAATTTTGGTGGATGCGCCCTGTTCAGGCACGGGAACTATAAGAAAATCTTTGCGCACTATTCGTGATTGGAATCCTAATTCAGTCTTTGCTGTTGCTGGACAACAGAGAAGACTTATTGAAATTGCTTTTGAAAACCTTAAAAAAGGGGGCGTATTGGTTTATTCTACCTGCACATTAGAGCCTGATGAAAATGAAGCTGTGATATCATGGTTGCTTGATAAATATTCAAACGCGAAGTTAGAAGATATTGAAATGGAGATTAAACGAGGCCCTGCTGTTTTTGCATTTGAAGGAAAAATGTTTAATCCCGAAGTTAAGAAATGTTTGAGGATATATCCTCAAGATAATGATACCGAAGGATTTTTTGTTGCTAAGATACGAAAAATTTAAAATAGTGGCATGATTCTTATTATAGCATGTTTAATTTAACAAAGAAGGTGATTTCGTTAAGTTTGGGAGCGTATTTAACGTTTTCTCCTATTTCAGTTATTGGTGAACCTTCTAAAAAGGAATGGCTAATTGAACAAATAATGGATTCTAGGCAGGGTGTTTATCAAAAGATTAAATATGGTGGTGTAGAAATGCACGCTTTTTTAAGAAGTCCATGGAAGCATAAAATAAAAGTTGCATCTGCGGTTTGTCCATATTTACCTGATTTTAATTCTGAAGAGGATTCTGAAGAGGATAAAGTAAGAGAGTTTGCGCCTAAAGGTCAAAAGCTTGAGCAAATTGTTTCGGCATACGAAATTCAAAGCGGTGAAAATGTATTAGCTGCTATTAACGGCAGTTTTTTTAATACTGAGACTTATCATATAGTTGGGAGAGAAGTAGTAAACGGCAGGAGGATTCAACGTAAAACTGAATTTAAAAAGGATATGATTGCAATATCTACCGTTAAAACAAATTGGAAGCCTAAACCAGGTTATCCGGATTATAAAAATAGAGCTTCTCTTTTGATTGATTCAGAAGGTATTCCTAAAATTGGTTACTTTAATGATATTTCCAATGCTGACTATTTTTTAACGGCAGGGTGGATGTTGGTTTCTGAAGGTGTAAATGTTTGGGAAAGGGCAAGGATAAATGAACAGTTTGATAATTATCATTTAAAATCTAAATATAGATCGGCAATTGCCATTACTGGGCATGGAAATTTTTTGATGTTAACAACTGCAAAAACTACAATTGATAAATTGTCAGATATTTTAATGAAACTTGGGGTTAAATCTGCGATGTGTCTTGATTCAGGTAGCTCTGTTCAGATGGTGCTTGATAAAACGTATAACAAAACGGGACATATTAGAAAGGATAATTATTTAATACATGGCACACAACGAAACATTGTTAATGGAATTGTGGTGGTGGAATGATGTATGTAGATGTACATGCGCACTTGGATCATTTTGACAGTAATGATTTACGGGTTATAATTGAAAATGCAAAGAATGCCGGATTGAAAGCGATAATTACGAATGGGATTAATCCGAAAACTAATCGAACTGCATTAAAATTAGTAAAAGAATATTCTATTGTAAAAGCTGCTCTTGGTTTATATCCAATAGATGCATTAAAACTGAAATCTGAAGAGATTGACGCGGAATTAAAGTATATTTATGGAGCAAGAGACCAAATTGTAGCAGTTGGCGAAGTTGGTCTTGATTATTATTGGGATCAAACAAAGAATAAAGAACAACGCGAAATTTTTTCAAAAGTAATTAAATTGTGCGAGAAAATTAGGAAACCTATAATTGTACATTCACGGAAAGCTGAAGTCGATGTTATTTCCATGCTTGAGAGTTCCTCGATTAAGAAAGTTATTATGCATTGTTTTGGCGGCCGTTTATCTTTGACAAAGCAGGCAAGAGATCATGGTTATTATTTTTCAATTCCAACAAATATTGTTAAATCTATGCATTTTCAAAGAATTGTTGAAGAATTGCCAATTGGGCAAATTTTAACAGAAACTGATTCTCCATATCTGGGGATAGTTAACGGCAAGGGTAATGAACCTGCCAATGTTGTTGAAGGAGTGAATAAAATTGCTGAAGTCAAAAGTTTAGATGCCGAAGAATGTAAAAAGATGATTTATCAAAATTATCAAAAAGTGTTTTAGTTAATAACATTTGTTAAATTCAGTAATATATTGTCTTGTCATTTTTTCATGGGGACATTGATTCAAACCTTTTTTTAAAGCTTCTCCACAATCTTTATATATCCATAAATTAACCAATAATTATGATAAAAATATTAATTATTATTCTTATATTGTTAGTTTTAGTAGCGGGCTGCAGTGAAACTTTAACAGGGTATACTACGGCAAGCCAAGAGAATATTAATTTATTAATTCAAGATTGCGCAAATGCATGCGCCAAATGTAATCCTGTCGCATTGACTGCGCCTTGCAACACCAAATGCAGTGATTATTATGATTTTGGCGGCATTGAAAAAGTAGAAAAATATACTTTACTTTTTGATAATAAATGCAATTAATTATTTAAGACGAATCGTTTCTAAATTTTTAGGCGCAACTGTTTCAATTCTATATATTTTATGGATGCTGGAAGCAAGGTCTAAACATTTTGAACTTTCACCATGGTCAACTATAATTTTTTTAGGTTTTGGTTGTACTTTTCCAACAAAGCTCATCAATTCTTTTCTGTCTGCGTGGCCGCTTATTTCAAGTGAACGGTGGACTTCTAATTTTAGTTCAACAATTTCTTGTTTTCCATTTTCTTTGAATATAAAATCTTTTTCTCCGTTTTTAATACGTCTGCCTAATGTGTTTTCAGGTTGATAACATGAAAAAACTAATGAATGTCTTGGATCATTTGCAAGTTCTTTTAGGTATTGTACAGAAGGCCCCCCTGTAAGCATGCCGGATGTTGCGAGTATTATGCAAGGTCCCTTATCTTCAATTAATTGTTTACGTTCTTTTTGAGAACCAACTTTTTTAAAAATATGAGATAAAAACGGGTTATTATCTTTATGGAAAATTTGTTTTCTAATTATGCTGTTCAAATATTCAGGGTATGCGGTATGAATTGCAGTAATGTCCCAAACCATTCCATCAATCCATACGGGGATTTCCGGAATCTCTTTGTTACGCATCATCTCTTCAATTATAATCATTATTTCCTGACCTTTACCTGATGCAAGAACTGGCATTAATAGTTTACCGCCTCTAGCTATTGTGGTTTTAATGATATCTTTTAATCTGTCATCAACATCATTTCTATTCGGTGAAAAATCGTCTTTTCCGCCGTAAGTTGATTCAATTATCATTGTTTCTAACCGGGGGAATTTGGTATTTGCCCCTTCTAATAATTTTGTTCTATAAACTTTAATGTCTCCAGTATAAACTAAATTATGCAAGCCATTCCCAATATGCAAGTGAGCCATTGCTGAACCTAAAATATGTCCTGAGTTATATAAAGTAAGTCTGACATCCGGTGTTATATCTGTAACTTCTTCATAATCCAGGCAAATGGTTTGTTTAACCATTTCCTTCACTTCGTCAGAATTGTATAAAGGGGTTTTTCCTTCATTGACTGCAATTTTTACAGAATCCAGCAATATTAAAGACATAACATCTCTTGTTGGCGCTGTGCAATAAATTGGCCCTTTGTATCCATACCGAATTAAAATAGGTATCAAACCAGTATGGTCGAAATGTGAGTGCGTAATAATAATCGCGTCAATTTCGTTTACATTAAATTCAGGTATTTCTAAGAAAGGGTATGTGTCTGCATCAATTCCCGGACTTAGGCCGCAATCAAGTAAAATTCTAGATTCAGGTGTTTGAAGCATGATGCATGACCTCCCAACTTCTCTGCCGCTTCCAAGGTATGTTAAACGTACCCACTCGTTCTTTTTTTCTCTTATCCATCCGTCGTATATTCTATGCCCTACCCTGTCTAAAAATTTTCGGCGTTCTTCGCTATTTTGGTAGAGCACATTTCTTATATCGCTAATTAATTGTGATTTGATTGCAGGGGTTCTTTTAATTAGCGGCACCCATAATGTTTTTTTCCGTATATCTGTGAGAATGGAACCTTGTTTACCTATTGCTAAACCTGGTTTTTCTGTATGTATTATAACTCTGGATCTTTGCGGATCAAATATAATTTCTGAAATTCCGGCTTCTTCTGAAATTAGTTTCTCAATTATTTTTTTTGATTTTTCAGGGTCTAAAGTAATTGAAGGGTCTGGCCTTAATTCTACCCTTTTTTTAAATTCATCAACAACTTGTTTTATTGTTCCTTTATTATCAAAAAAATATTCTTTATCCTTTGTATAAACAACAATGTTGGCTGCTTCAAAGCAAATATCACTTACTTTGTCGTTTGGTAATATTTTTTTAATCTCTTTTAAAATGTCTGCCATGTTTTAAAATACTCCTATAAGAATTTATATTTTAATATTTAAATTGCTTCTTCATTAACTCTTAATTCAGGCAATCTTCGTATTCCATCTTTGGTTATTGTAATCACGTCTATTCCGTTTCCAGATGCGCTGTCTCTTTTTAGTGCGGTATTAACTGATTTTTTTGCGAGTTCTACTGCTTCATCGACAGAGATTTTGGCGGTATAATCCGATTCCAATACACCATATGCAAAAACACTGCCTGAGCCTGAACTAATATAATCCTGAATCTCAGTTAATGAACCATCCGGGAAAATATCATATAAATGGAAATGCCTTTTTTCGTTATCATCAAAACCACCGAGTATAAAGTGCGCAATACCGGGCAACATAGACATTTTCCTAATGTTTTGGTATGTCATGCTAGCCAATAAATTTGCGGCTTCTTTTACTGTACTTGGTCTATATGTTTTTATATCTTTTAGTGTTAATTCTGCTTTTAATATTTTAATGATAAGTTGAACATCTGAAACTGAACCTGCAATTGTTAAAGCGATATTATTCATTATTTTATGAACTTTTTCAGCTTTTTTATCAACGATCATAGTGCCTGCTGTCGCTCTTGTATCCGCAGCCAGCACAATCCCTTCTCTGCATTTAATTCCTACCGTTGTAGTACCTGTTTTTAGTACATTTTCATTCATGTTATTCAACTCTTAAGAAATACTATAAATATTTGTAATGCGAGGTTATTTATAAATGTATCGTTTATTAGGCGCTGTCCGGAGTTGTCTTATTGACAATTAGTATTTGCATCTAAAAAATAATTGTAAGAAATGGTTCTTGGCTAATTTATATTTATATCGAGATGCTAATAAAATACACTTATTTTTTATTTGTCTTTTATTGGTTATTAGTTAGTTAAAAGCTTGTTTGTTAATTGAAATCAGGCACTGTCAATCATAGTTTTGCTCGGTTTGGTTTCTTAGACCATTTTTTATATTTGTTAAATAATTAAATGTACATTTTTTGTAAACATATTTGCGGGAAATGAGATTATGGCGAGTATAAAGTAGGTCTGGTTGGTGGTGTCAGCGAGTTTTTTACAGAGGTTAATAGATTTTTTATAGAGCCATTTATTATTATAATATAATTAGAGTTTAAAACAAAATAAATCTTGTACCGAAAGCTATAAAAACATATCCTTGTTGAAATTATAAAATGGAATCAAAAGAAGTGCTATCTTGGTTGGGTAAAATTGGTTTAATCAATAATACAAAAGAAGCTATATTCTGCTGTGAAAATATTTTAAAAAATTGTTTGTATGCCCAAAAAGGAGATAATGTACTTATAATTGGAGATTATGGCTGTGAGAATTACAATATCTCGAGCATATTAAGCGCTGCCTATCATAAAAGTGCTCAAAATCTTAAATTAAATCCAACAATTATAATGCAAAGTCCTAAACTTAGAGGTGAAGAATGTGATCAAAAGGTAGTTTATGCATTAGCTGATTTGCCTAAAGAAAGCATTGTAATTGTAAACATTTCCGGAAAGTTAGGTAATTTAAGATATTTGGGTAATAGTTTTAGAAAGTTTAATGCAGGTCAAAAACATAAATTTTCATCATCATCAAATCTTGGCATGATAAATAATCTAGATTATCATAAAATTTTGAATTGTTTAGACTTGGATTATAATGACTTGGAAAGAAAAAGTTTAAAATTAAAACAATTGATGGATGAAGGGAAAAAGATTCAATTAAAAACAATAAAAGGCACAGATTTTCAATCAAGCATTTATGGAAAAAAAGCATTAGTAAATAATGCGTTATTTAAAAATTCTGGCGAAGGGGGCAATATCCCTGCAGGTGAGGTTTATATTGCACCAAGAGCAAAAAAAAAAAATTTTGGCACAGTTATTATCGACGGCTCTTTAGCAAAGCGTGAAGGAACATACCTTCTAAAAGAACCAGTAACATTAAAAATTGAAAATAGTGAAGTAATGAGTATTACCGGTGGCAAAGGGGCAGAATTATTACAAAGATCTATTAATTGGGCAGATGAAAATTCGGCGTATAAGTGGGGCAATAGAAGAATTGGTGAAATAGGCATAGGCATTAATCCTAAAGCTGAAATAATGGGCGTTACTGTTATTGATGAAAAAGCGCTGGGAACTGCGCATATTGCCGTAGGCAGCAATGCGTGGTTTGGGGGCACAATATATTCCAAGATACACCTAGATCAAGTATTTAGAGATGCAAAAGTTTATATTGATGATGAATATATAGATATCAGAAAGTTATAATATTCAATTAATTTAAAATCTATAATCATTAACTGGGTTCCTTGCGCGGTCATGAATAAATAAAATTCGCGCGTATTGATGCGCATTAATTTAATTGGAAAATTTAAATTAGAACAATAATTTAAAAAATAAAAATGGAAAATTATAAACAAGCAATTTTAATCCGTGACGACCTAAAACTTCCAAAAGGGAAAATGGCCGGCCAGGCAGCACATGCTGCAGTCGAAGCAGTTTTAAAATCAGATAAAAAGAATATTTCTGCATGGAGAAATGAAGGACAGAAAAAAATAGTTTTAAAAGTTAAAGATGAAGACCAAATTTATATTTTAAAGGTTCGGGCAGAAGAAGCCGGTTTAACAACCGCGCTTATCACTGATGCGGGAAAGACCGTAATTGCTCCAGGCACAGTAACCTGTCTTGCAATAGGGCCTGATATCGAAGGAAAAATAGATAAAATTATTGGCGAATTAAAATTAATGTAGATTAAGTTTTGATTGTTTTACCATCTCACTGCTGCTCTGCACTTTCTCGCCACCGACGCTAAATACCATCTCAATACCCAGTTCTTCGCAAAGAGAATATTCAGGAACATTATCGGATTTTCGGTCACTGCCATTAGCAAAAATATCTGGTCTTAACTCACGTAAAGCAGAACACACAGACATATCGCTACAATTAGGCTCATGATTTGTAATAAAAACATCATCAACACAACTAAATCCTCGTAATATTTCTGCTCGTTCAGATTCCGGCATAAACACATATCCTTTTTTTGTCTTTAACCAGTTATAATTATTTAAAATTACAACTAATTTATCTCCTAATGCTCGTGCATTCTGAAACATTCTTAAATGTCCAATATGCACGGGATCAAACCCACCAGATACTGCAATTGTTTTCATTTTTTTGATTCTATCCCAAGTAATAAAAGCCCCCGGGGAGATTTGAACTCCCGACCTGCTGCTGTCTCTGATAGACATACGAGGCAACTGCTCCACGACTAAGCTACAGGGGCAAATTAATTATTAAGTGACCTAAACTCGTTTTGGTTGCTATGTTTTGATTAAACTTTTTTTAAAAGTTTATGCGTCACGACTAAGCTACAGGGGCAAATTTCATCTATAACTTTTTTAAAATCTCTTCTTTGCCGCCTAATGTTTTCTGACAATTAAAACAAATGCTATGTTTTTTACCTTTAATATCATTAATATAAGTTCCTATTAATTTTTTCAGAAAAGTTTCTTCAATATTTTTTTTACAGATTTCGCATTTCATAAGCCTAGTTTAAAAACATCAGATATATAAACTTAACTTTCATAAAGTATATAAACATAACATTGAATTAACCATTGATGCAACCTGCAATCCTAATTGCCTGCCCTACTTACCAGGGTATGAAATATTGTATAAATGAATTTATTCAACGTTTAAATCAATTAACATATCCAAACTATGATATACTTATAGTTGACAATTCAAATACTCTTGATTATTATAATTATTTAAAAGAATTAACAAAATCTACTGAAATTCTCATTTTAAGAGATGATTGTAATCTCCCCGACGGCATGGATAAATTAATCCATTCGAGAAATTTTATCCGAGATTATTTCCTAAAGAATAACTATGATTATTTATTTACCATGGATTAAGATGTAATTCCCCCTAAACATTATTGAAAAATTATTAAAATATGACAAAGATATTATTAGCGGAATTTGTTTTTCGTACTTCTTTGACCATAACAATACTCTTAAATTTTTTCCATTAATCTCTAAGTTTCTTAGCGACTATGAATTTGAAGAATTTAAAAAACAAAATAATTTGCCATTTGACACAAAAAAAACCACTGATTTTAAACGATATGTAAATCCAGATGAACTTAATAATGGTGCATTAATTGAAATTGCATATTGCGGCAATGGATGTTGTTTAATCAAAAAAAAGTTATGGAAGATATTGAATATTCGTTGGTAAACTTAAATGGAAAAAAATTCATACCTTTGATGATATATTCATCTGAGATAAGGCAAGAGAAAAAGGTTACAAGATATTTGCAAATACTCCGGTTGTTTGTATGCATAAATTGAAAGGTAAATATTTAAAAATGAGGTAAAATCTATTGTTCTACAAACAAGAAGTGTTTTTCTAAACCGGCCAATTCTAATATAATTCTTTTTATCACTATTTTTTCAGGGTCAGGCATAAGCTTAACGCGAGCTTTTATGTCTGCAAAAGATTCAAAAGGCTTATCCTTGCGTTCTTCAATAATTTCCCACATATGTTTTTTTCCTAAACCGGGTAATAATTCTAGCTGGTGCATTCTCATAGTTAATGGTTGTGCAGTATTAAAGAAATTAACAAATTTTTGTTCATTTTTTTTAACTATATCTTTAACAATAAATTCTAATTCTGTTTGGGCAGTTTGTGTAAGTTTGTCAAGAGTTAATTTACCGGATATGTGGTGTATTTCATCTCTCTTGCCTTCTCCAATATAGACTTCTTGATAAGGTTGTAAAAAAATGCCTTTTTTTGGAACTAGTTCGAGCAATAAAAAAAAATCTTTTCCCAAAGCTTGAACAATTGCAGTCTTTTTATAACTAGGCCGGTCATCAAAAGGATAACCATGGGGTAAAAAATCCAATACAATTGCTTTTTCCTCTTTAGCTATTTTGCGTTCCATTTTAAATATATAATATTTACAAAGCATAACTCCTATAAATACTTTTATATCAAAGAATTATAGTTTAAGCGCAACTTAATTTGGCGCAAACTCTTTTATTAATTCAACTATTTTTTTAATATTAGCTTGACTTATTGTTAAAATATATCCGGAAAGAATCATTTTTAAATGGTCTTCAGTTACGGGAAGAATATCAATAATTTTTATTAAGTGTTCAGGTTTTAATCTAGGAATCTCTAATCCTTCAATTTTTTTTTTTAATTCTTCAGCTTTTTTAGAGTCTAAAATGCAACCGACTTGATTTAAATAATCATTAGTTCTTGTTGATCTGAAATTTAATTCCCCATCCCTAGTTTTAATAATATCTAACTTAAATTTAACTTCACACATAGAGATTGGAATTTCCGAGATTATTTGTGGTTTTACCATTTTATAGTCCTATAATTTTTTTAAATGAACTGGATGAACAATTAGAGTTTTTATTTTATTAATATCTTTTATTTGAATGTGGTAACATTCGCCGATTTTACTTTTGACTGTGCCAATTTTACCATGATGCCTTAAATGATACATGCCATCAGTTAAACTTGATTCTGTATTAAGCACAACTTTTTCACCAATTGCAAGTTCTTGAAAAAATCTTCGTAAACTAAGTTTTCCCCTATTTCGAATATTCTTTTTTAATTTTCCTCTGGACTTTCTCCTTGAACCGCCTATTCTTTTTGCCATTTTAATTTACTATTAAATTAGTACACCATTTAAAATTCCATCTTGTCCGGGTCTGTTTGTTATTTTTGCCTTTCCAGCTTCTGTTTCAACAATTGCGCCTTTTGTCATAATATTTCTCCTTACAAAGTTTTTATTAGCGGAGTTTTCAATAACGGATATAATCTTTGTTTTTTTAAATTTACCATCAGATCCAACAATATTTAAAATATTTGCGCTCATCAATCTGATTTTGGAGCCTCCCCCTTTGGTTCTAATAACTTTCTTTTTTGAAGTTTCTAGTTTGATTAAAGATGGAGATCTACCAAGTTCATATTTTCGTTTTAAAATAATTTGTTTTTTATATCTTCCGCCTGTTGCCTTTCTTTTAGACCTTGCTTGCACAATTACCATAGTATGTATATGAAAAAAACCTCTATTTATAAAATTATCGGAATTATAGAGTCTATTTAATAAATATCCGTAAAATCATCTTATTGGTAAAATCATCTTAATTTAGCGATAACTTTAAATAAGGAACCTATCTTTTGTTCATATAACCAATATTTTTGGGGAGGAGTTAATAATGGAAACAGCATCAAGACCTTTAGACGCATTAAATAAATCAAGAAATAAAAGAGTAATTGTAGAATTAAAAAATAATAAGCAGTATATAGGTAACTTAAAAGCTTTTGACATACATATAAATGTCGTGTTAGAAGAAGCTGAAGAAAGACTTAATGGAGAATTAACACGAAAATTAGGTACAATCTTTATAAGGGGAGACACGATAACAATTCTTTCTCCAGAATAAATTTTTATAACTTAAAATAGTGATTTACAATGACTAAAGGGACAGCATCAAGAGGAAAACATAGTAAAGGCAAAAGCCATATAAGATGTAGAAGGTGTGGTAAACATAGTTATCATGTTAAAAGAACAGTTTGTAGTTCATGCGGTTATGGTAAATCTTCTAAATTAAAACATTACAACTGGAAAAAACCCGGTAAATGAAAAAGGCTTGTTTTCCTAAAGTTTTAATTGCAATACCTACATATGAAGGCATGAAATATTGCCTTAACGATTTTATTATTGGCTTAAAAAGTTTAATTTATGATAATTTTGAAGTTTTATTTGTAGATAATTCGCATAGTGATACTTATTTTAATCTAATTCAAGAACAAGGATATGCAGTTATAAAATCAAAAAGATTCAAAAATCCTCGCGAAACAATTGTAAACTCTAGAAACTTACTTCGTCAAATTTTTTTAAATGGGGATTATGATTATTTTTTTAGCGTGGAGCAAGATGTAATTTTAACTTCTGAAATAATTCCAACAATGTTATCACTTCAAAAAGAGATTGTTAGCGGAGTATATTATAAGACTAAAGGAGCTTTAGGTTTCAAAGTTTATTATCCTGTATTAATGACTGCATGCGACGAAAATGGGAATATAATAGAAACAAATAAAGATGACTGCTTAATCAGAGATATGTACAGAGAAGAAGTCGAGATTGGAAAACTCATAAAAGTTGAAGCATCTGGCCTTGGGTGTGTAATGATTGCCAGGCGGGTATTAGAAAAAGTGGAATTTAGATATGAAGAAGAGAAAAATGCATATGACGATATGTTCTTTGCAATTGATACGAAAAAACAAGGTTTTCAAATTTGGGCAGATACAGGTTTGAAATGCAAACACATTCTTGAAGGAAAACCGGAATATTAACGATTTGTAGAGATATGTTTAATGCTGTTATTTCCACCGGTTCTTGATTAAGGGTGCATTCAGCAGTCAAGAACTTCGCATGACTTTTGTCATGCCCTTGGTTTATGACCCGTGGTTTCAGCTCGTTTTTACTATATGTTACAATTGTAAGAAGAGTTCTTGGTTAATCATTAGTCTTTGAGAATATTAATTACAGATAATGGACTTTCTGAATATAGCAGTCTTAACAGCGTTGTCCGGAGTCGTTTCACTATCAATTAGTCTCTTTAGATTTAACTATAACTGCAAGAATATTTTGGCTACTTTATGTTTCAAATTATATATTAATATAGAGATAATTAACTTTCTGGACAGCGCCGTCTTAACACAATCTTTTTAAACACATTCAGTTTGCTAATAATATTAGGTATGAACTCAGTTCATGTCTATGTAAATAAAATGCGGGGATGCCGGAGCGGTCAAATGAAACTGGCGTTTCAATACTCTGAAATAAAGTTTTAGACTAAACGGGATAGGCTTAGGTAAGGTGAGCAGAGTCCGAAAGGGCGATGATTTTGAAGAAACCTATTGGCTTAGTGCCTACGCAGGTTCGAAACAACCTTTTTGCCAAGCAAAAGCTTGACTAAAATCAGCGGGCAAGACACAGTATAGCCCACTTCTGATGGTCTACAAGTTGCGAATACCCTGCTCCTCGCATTATTCTTTTATCAAAAGTAAAATCTTATCAAAGCAAGATTTTGTAAAGACCAAGTGAGCAAAGCGAACGCACGTCTTTCGTTTTTCCTATGTTTTTCTAAAAAAGCTATGGAGAATATCTGTTCCTCGCATTTTTTAATATCTAAAAATTATAAAATTAAAAATAAGTTGGCTATAAAAGCATATTTTGGTTTTTTTTATGTTTTTATAAGAAAGTTATAAATAACATTCTTATTTAATAGTCACAGTCACATAAAATAGTCACATAATTATAGATTATTGATAAAAACATTACTTATCACCTATTAGTGACAAATTAAGTTAGAGCCTAAATCTAAGGCGTATAAAGCCTAATTCTAAAAGTAATGTACCTTATCATTAACTGCTGTTGCGAAAGCTTTATAAAATAAAATTTAAAGTTAATACATAGAAGTTAGCAATAGGTAGACACTCTTACCAAGATCATTACCCTGGAAAGAGTTGCCAAAAATCTAACTCTTACATACAACCATTTTTCGCGAAATTGGTTGTATAAAAAATCTAGCTAACATGGAGGTGTTAGTAAACATGAGAACAACTATTAAAAAAGTAATTGCTTTAACAGCTGGCGCAACTATGGTTGGATCCACAATCGTAGGGGCTATGGCTGCTGATTTAGCAAGTTGGCCTGCACCATTCGTAACAAAAGGCGCAGACGGCAAACCTAGTTTTGATGCAATGCTCGTAGTAGGTGATTTACCTGCAGATCCTGCAGATATTATCGGAATTACAGACATCGCAGTAAGTCTACAATTCCAAATGACTGAAAATGTAGCTGTTACTGGATCAACGGACATTGGTTTACAAGGAGATTCTAAAAAAGTTGAGTCTGGTTCTAACAAACTAGAATGGAATGAAACTGTAAGCAGTATTACCACATCTGTTACATCATCAGATTTAAGTCTATTAGCTGATGGAGAATTTTCAAATGAATATGCTTCATCTACTCTTCAACAAACAATTACCATACCATCTAATGGAAGAATGGTATTTGATGTGGACCCTGATGATGACACATCTGCTGTTAAACCCTATTTCAAATTATCAAATGGCGGAGTAGTGTATACTTTTACATTGTCTTTTTCACCTTCTGTTAAAACAGATCATAACACTGGTGGAAACGGCTATTTGGAAGACATTAGAAATAAAAAATTAAGTTTTTTAGGTCAAACTTACACTATTTTAGTAGCAGACCATACAGCTCAAAATAATACAATATTAACCTTAATGGGTGGAGCTGTAACAGATGTAATTGATGAAGGTGAAACAAGAAGTTACACTATTGGTGGTGAACCATATGAAGTTACTGCTTCATTCATCAGTGCCACAGAAGCTAAACTTAAAGTTAATGGTGAATTAACAGATTCATTAACTGAAACAAAAACTTACAAGTTGAAAGATGGCACAGAAGTAGGCATCATTGACATCTTAGGCCAAAATTTAGCTGGAGAAGTTGACAGGGTTGAATTTAGTTTGGGAGCTAACAAATTGCAGCTTACTGATGAAAACACGGTAGATCATGGATTTGGTGGAACAGTTACAATTGGTTCTGAAGAATTAAGCAATGTTAAAGTAAACATTGAAACAAGCCAAGATCAAGGTATTACTTCAGGTAATGATGTAAAACTGTCAGCTATCAAGTTTAACTATAACGCAAGTCAGGATATCTATGTTCCAGTTGGAAGCAGTGCAAGTACAAAAGCTGATGAAGCTGAAAGCCAAGTAGGTTCATTTTTATTATCAGCATTTGATTACAAGTTTGAAGGTCCACAAGTAGGTTCAACTGAAGAAGTTAAATTTTTGCCTAGTGGAAGCAATAACTATAAACTTGAATTTAAAAACAAAGCTGGAGTAAAATACTCTGAATCAGTTGTAGGTTATGATGGCACATCTGTTTATAAATTAGGTAGGTATTCAGGCTCTACATGGTATGACTTAGTATCATCTGAAAGAGAAGCAATTGATGATGAAGATTATTTCTGTGTAAACAAAAATAAATACAGTAGAATCTTACAATACAAAGATGTTGTTCCAGGTGCAAGTGGAAGCGATAATGAAGGAACTCTTAAATTAAGAGATGTTGGTTCAGGAGACACTTACTCAATAAGTTACAGTGGAAGCAGTCTAGGTGGTGATTTAATTTTAGATGGTAATACCTATTCTGTTAATGCGTCAACAGATGCAAATGGAGCTAAGATTTGGGTAGATTTAAACGGTAATGGTGCAAGAATAGACAACTTAACAAGATGTGAGTTCTGGACACAGTTTGAAGCAAATGTCTCTTTACAAGATGAAACATTTACTCGAATTGTTGCTACAAATCCACATTTGACAATAGTTTCTGAAGATGATGAAGATAACTCTAAAGATGTTGTTTATGTTGCAGTTGAAGCAAATTCAGATGGTAAAATTGATTTAGTTAACAACATTGATTGGGCTACAAGTGGTACAGCAACATTAAATGGTAACGGCGGAAACTCTTCAATGAACCAAAAACAAGATGAAAGCAATGTGTATCAATCTTGGACAAACTATGGTATGTTTTTAGAGATGGATAGAAAAGGCACAGGTACAGACACACAAAATGATTTTGTTGTAAAGTATCCTGATAATCAAGTATTTGGAGCTTTCTTTGTAGTAGGTGGAGCGACCACCACATCAGTTAGTGGCGGTTCAAGCACGAATCAAGTGATCCACAGAATCAACGTAGGCGCAACTAAGTTAGCTAGTGCAGTATCAGATGTATCAGCTCAAAACTTAATTGTAGTTGGTGGTCCTTGCGCAAACGCAGTAGCTGCTGAATTGATGGGTAATCCTGAACCATGTGGTAAAGACTTTTCAGCCGGTAGAGCAATGATTAAACTTTACGAAGCAAGTACCGGTAAAGTTGCAATGCTTGTTGCTGGTTACGAAGCAGTTGATACCACGAGAGCTACAAAAGTTGTTGCTCAAAACGGTGGTGCGGACTTAAAAGCTTTGGCTGTTGGTGTTAAAGAAGTAGAAGTTAACACAGTTAATGAACAACCAAGCGTAGTATTAACTACATCATAAGGTTAAAAACCTTTTTTTCTTTCTTTTTTTATTTTTTTAATTAATTCTCCCATATTTTTAATAAAAACCTTTATATATTAGTAAGTCGTATATAATTATATTAAAAAGAGGTCATGAAGATGAAAACATTTTCTAGCCACTTTTTGCGAGCAAAAAGAGGTATACCTGAATATTATATTCAGATATCAAATAAAACACAAAGCTTTGAGGTGATATGAGATGAAATCTCATTTAGTGATTTTAGTTGCTTTACTGGTGATAATCGCGGGATGTACAACACAAACTCCAGTTGAAGAACAACAGGTAGAAGTTGTAGAAGAACCAGCAATAGAAGAACCTGTTGTAATGGCAGAACCAGCGCAAGGATCAAGCAGCAGTATAGACATAACAAGAAAAGCATTTGTACCTGCAGAACTAAGAGTTAAATTAGGTACAGTTGTTACATGGGTAAATAAAGATACAATCGGTCACACTGTTTCATTTAGGGGGGCAACAGGCTATAGTCAATATAGTGGAATTGTTCCTGCTGGAAAAACAATGGAAGTTGTATTCAATGATGTCGGAGAATTTCCATACATTAACGGCGCTTTAGGAATCCAAGGAACAGTCATTGTTGAAGAATAAACTGATTCTTTATTTTTTATTTTTTTAAATTTATTATTTTATTGGTTTAATACCCGCTGCTGCGGTAGGGGTTTTTATTAATTTATTTTATACTTCTTTTGCAACTATAATGTTATGTTTAACCCTTATAATTTTGGCTTTTAAAGTTTGACCAATTTTTTTATCAGTGATAACTGAAACAATTCTTTCTCGCCCGATTGCGAGCTTTTCAGAGTTTAGTTTTCCAAGGGATACAAGTTTAACTTTTATAACTTCATTTTTCTTGAAAGGCACTGGCAACTTTTTCGTATCCCTGACATTAAAACTTGACTTGTCTAATATTAGATTAGTTTGATATTTTGTTTCAAAATTTTTTAATTCTTTATAAAAAGTATCCATTGGCTTTTGTTTAACAGGATTGCGGCCAAATTTATAATTTAGAAAATTTTGAATTGCAACGTATTTAACTCCAATTTCTTTACCAAATTTGATTATATTCGGAATATTTTTATCATTATATTCTGGCACCCATACCGGTGCAATAACAACATCTAATTTTTTAACAGCATATTCTGCCATCTTTTGAACATGTTCACTATTATATTTTCCGCCGGCAATCTTTTCAGCATTGACTGCATCCAATGAATTTATCGAAATATTCAATTGGGTTAAACCCGCTATTGCCAGTTCATTAATTAAACTTTTAGTCAGCATTACGCCATTTGTATTCAAGGATATTCTTTCAATACATTTAATCTTTTTTAAATCTTTGATTAATGGAATAATGTCGGCATATAATAATGGTTCGCCATTTGGACCAATATTAATTTCAATGTTATCAATAGCTTTAAATTTAACAAGTTTTTCTGTTTCTTCAACCATATAATCTTTTTCAATTATAAAGTCTGCAACTTTTTTTGAATTTTTTCCTTCATCAACAGAACAATATATACAGTTTAAATTGCATCCAGTTATGGGTTTTAATTCAATAATTGAACTGTTTCTGTCAATAATCCCGAATGCGTTGTGTCCGATTAACGGAATGCCTGAATTTTTATGTAAATATATTGCAGGTTTACCGCTTAATGAACTTGTTAAGTTAGATATTCCTTTGGTTAAAACTTTGGCAAATTTATTCTCGAGCTTACTTTGGTTAATATCTGCGGATATAGCGCCATTTTCTATACAAAAATCAAAACTTCCTAATTCTTTAACTTCAAAATCAAAATAAAAAAATTTAAGCAGGATGGCTCTTATTTTACCATTCCCTAAATTATTAAATTCTAAAGTTTCATATTGAAGGTTTGATTTCATTAACTAAAAATTTAAGTTGATTATATATAAACTTAACTATATGTTTTACTAAACATTATAGGATTCGATATACTTTATAAATAATTAGCTTTTACTTATCCATGGGAAGTAGAAATTTAATCTAAAAAAAGTTAGTTAATCCCTGTAAACTTGCAAACTTAACTTAATAAATAAGGTAAGTTTATTTTTAAGTATTAGCAGACAGTATATAAGAACTTTATTAAGCGCGCAGAATTAAAGTTCTCGTGGATATATAGTTAACTTTTGAAACGAAGATTTTTGACTTAGGAATTAATAGAAGTGTTAACAGATGAGTGAAGATCACATTAAACTTACATATGAAATTTTGTTTGAAATACTTAGGAGAGAAAAAGAACGTGGAGAATTACAAAAGTTAGATAACACATTCTTTAAAGATTTTAGTGAATATTTACTTGAAAAAAGCGAAATACTTCAAACTGCTGATAAACAGTCGTTATTTGATGAACAAGAAAAATTGAAAACTTTAAATGAAATAACTAATATTAAAAAAATAATCAAAGAGCTATATGAAAAAAGGGAACGAAAAATTATTGAACTTGTAATAAATAAAAGCAGAACTAATTCAAGTTTAATTACTGGTCAAAATTTATTACCTGAAGAAATTTCATTGCATGATTTGTTATTAAAAATGTTAAACGAAAATCGTAAAAATGTTCTGCATTCTACATTAGATATTGAAAAAATTAAGATTAATAGAGCAAAAAAAGAAACTGTGCAAAACATGAAACTGATTAAATTTAAAAAAGAAGTGGATAAATTTGTAGGTAAAGAACTTGAAATTTATGGTCCATTTAAAATCGAAGATGTAGCTAATGTTCCTGTTGAAATTGCTGACATTTTAATACAAAAAGAGAAAGCTGAAGCAGTAAAAGTTGAATAGTAATAGACCACAAGCTTTATAAACGGTACATAACTCCTTAACTAGAACATGAAGATACCTAAACTTATAAAACGATATTGTAAACATTGTAAAACACATTCAGAACATAAAGTTGCATTATCTAAAAATAGAACCAGAAATACTGCTCATCCACTTAGCCAGGGTTCAATGATAAGAATGAATAGAAGAAGTCAGGCTAGGGGTTCGGGTAACCTCGGTAAAGTTTCAAGGGGCGCTTTGAATTCCTGGAAAAGATATAACAAAAAAACAAGTAAAAAAGCAGATTTAAGATTTACATGCAAAGTATGCAATAAAACTAGTCCAAAAAGAAATACTATCAGAACAAAAAAGGTTGAATTCCAATAGAGGTTCAAAATGAAACAAACTGTAAGCAAATTTGTAAAAGTAAGATGTCCTAAATGTAAAAATGAACAGATCATTTTTGGTAAAAGCGCATCATCTGTTAATTGTCTGGTTTGCAATAAAGACATATCACGACCGCTAGGGGGAAAATCCAATATTAAAGCAAGAATTTTAGAGGTTCTTGAATAAATGCTTCTTAAAAAAGAAGGATTTCCTGAAGAGGGAGATTTAGTTTTATCCACAGTTACAAAAATCTATTTTAATTCTGTTTTCGTTGTTCTTGATATTTATGAAAATAAAACAGGTATGATCCATATATCTGAAATAAGTCCGGGCCGTATTCGGAGTTTAAACGATTATGTTACGGTAGGAAAAAAGATAGTTTGTAAAGTTCTTAAAGTTGATAAAAAGAAAGGGCATATCGATTTATCGTTAAGACGCGTTAATGAGATGCAAAGAAAAAATAAAATTGAAGAAATAAAGCAAGAACAAAAAGCTGAAAAGTTAATTGAATTTGTTTCAAAGGAATTAAAAGCTGATGTACAAAAAATATATACTGACGTTTTTGAAGCAATTTCAAAAAAATATGATTTGCTTCACCAATTTTTTATAGAAGTATCAACTGATAAAGTTAATATAAATAAATTTAATATTGATCCTAAAGTAGCTGAAATATTAGAAAGAATTATCCGTGAGCGAATTAAGCCTCCAATTGTGGAGGTTAGGGGTGAATTCATAATTAAAAGTTATGCGCCGGAAGGTGTTGAAGAGATTAAATCTGCGTTAGATAAGGGATGGAAAAAAGATAAAGATGCAATTGAGATGAAATATTTTGGCGCAGGAAGATATAATATTAGCATTAAATCAAAAGATTATAAAGAAGCAGAAAAAATTCTTAAATCTGTTATTGAAATCGTTACAAAAAATATTGAAAAAAGTAAAGGTGAAGTTGAATTTAAACGTATTTATAAAGAATAAATACTCAATATAGTCAGTTCAGGTTATGAGCATAATAAATGAAACACATATTATTCTGTCAAAAATGTGAAATTTATACTTTAAATGAAATTTGCAATAAATGCGGTTCTAAAACATATTCTAAAAAACCTGCCAAATATGCTCCTGAAGATCCTTACGGGAAGTATAGGAGAAAAGCAAAAAAAGAACAGGGATTATTATAATTGAGTAATTGAGCACAATAAGAAAGGTTTAAATTCCTAAATCAATAAAATACACTTATTTTCTACCTGTTTTTGACTTAGTTATTCGGCAGTCAAAAGCTTGCGTTTGTAGCGCTGACTGAGCCGAATGGCGGGCATGTTATCGGTCTGTGACCGATAGTGTCAGTGAGCTTTTGATTGATTGGTTTTCAAAGAAGTAAAGTTAATTTTTCAGTATTTGACTTTTTACTTACAAGGAACACAAAACTTTAAATACCTTAAAACTAATTCTTATTAGATGGTCTGGAAAATAGAAAATATTAATCAAAATATTAAGATTTCTAATCCTATATTTATTGGTGGTTTACCTGGCATAGGCAATGTGGGTAAGATAACAATAGATTTTATGATAAGCGAATTGAAAGCTGATAAAGTTGCAGAATTCACATCTGATTATCTTCCGTATTCAGTTTTTGTAAATGAAGACAATTTAATTGAGATCCCTAAAATTGTATTATACCACAAAAAAATTAAAAATCAGGAATTTTTGTTTCTAACGGGAGATGCCCAACCAATTGATGAGCCTAGCACATACCAGCTATGTTATAAAATACTTGAATTCATAGAAAAGCACCACTGTAAAGAAATGATATGCCTGGGCGGGATTGGACTCCAAAGTGAACCCAAAAATCCTAAAGTGTATTGCACTGCAAACAATAAAAAAATAATTGCGCGATATAAAAAAGAAATAAAACTTAATAATAACATTTCTGGTTTAGTTGGACCAATTATAGGTTTGTCAGGACTGCTTCCGGGTTTAGCTGGCAGAAGAAATATTGACGCAATGATATTGTTAGCAGAAACTTTCGCGCATCCATTATATGTGGGAATAAAAGGGGCTAAAGAGATAGTAAAATTATTAAATCAAAAATTTAATTTTAAAATAGACATAAAAAAACTTGAAAAAGATATTAAAGATATTGAACAATCAGTAAAAAAAAGATCAGAAGACATTAATGCAGTAAGCAAAACATTAAAAGATATACGCACTAAAGAAATAAAATATATAGGGTGATTTTTCTGAAAAATCATATAAAAGTGGTAAAAGCTAGAGAGGTACTTGATTCTAGATTCAGGCCTACAATTGAAGTTAAAGTTTCAACTGAAAATTACAGTGCCAAGGCATCTGTGCCCTCCGGCGCATCAACCGGTAAATATGAAACAGTGGAATTAAGAGATAAAGATGGCAGTGTTAATACTGCAATAAAAAATGTAAATACAATTATTAAAAAAAATATTTTAAACAAAAACGTTACTGAACAGGAAAAACTTGATGATTTGATGTGTAAACTTGACGGGACTGAAAATAAAAAAAATTTAGGCGGAAACGCCATCCTTGGCACAAGCTTGGCGATTGCAAGAGTTAGGGCGCTTGAATTAGGGAAAACATTATATCATTCCATCGGTGAAAATCGTTTGATTCCTGTGCCTTTTATGAATATTATTAATGGCGGAAAACACGCAAAAAATAATCTTCAATTTCAAGAGTTCATGATTGTTCCGCGGTTTAAAACCTTCTCAGAAACTCTGGTAAAAAGTAAAGAGATCTTTAAAGAACTTGGGAAAGTTATAACTTTAAAATATGGTAAACCTACACTTGGTGATGAAGGAGGTTTTGCGCCAAATATATCATTACCGCAGGAAGCTCTTGATTTAATGCAAAAAGCAGTAGATAATTTAGGTTATGCAAAACAAGTCAAATTTGCAATTGATGTTGCGGCTTCAGAATTTTATAAATCTGAAATTTTTGGTCAAGAAGGACATTATTTGTATAATAATAAAAAGCTTGCTCATCATAAAATGATAGAGGTTTATGAAGAACTTATCAATAATTATCCAATCATATCAATTGAGGATCCTTTTGAACAAGAACAATTTGAGCATTTTGCAGAATTTACGAAGAATTTTGGCAGAAAGCTACAGATAATTGGCGATGATTTACTTGTTACAAATCTTGAAAGACTTGATACCGCATATCACAAAAAATCGTGCAACGCATTACTTTTAAAAGTTAATCAGATAGGAACTTTAACAGAAGCGATTGACGCTGGACGGTTTGCTTTAATGAATCATTGGAATGTGATGGTAAGCCATAGATCTGGTGAAACAATGGATACTTTCATATCAGATTTAGCTGTTGGTATAGGTTGTGGACAAATTAAGGCCGGTGCCCCGTCTAAACCTGAACGGCTTGCGAAATATGAAAGATTAGTTGAAATTGAAAAAGAATTAGGAAAAAACGGAGAGTTTGCTAAATTATGACCAGTGAAAAAGCGCCATTAAAACCAGTAATGTTAATTATATTAGATGGGTACGGAATTTCATGGAGCAAGAAAGGCAATGCTGTCAAGCAAGCTAAAAAACCCATACTTGACATGCTTGAAAAAGAAGCGCCGCAATCAGTGTTAAAAGCTTCTGGCAGTGCAGTTGGCTTACCTGAATATCAGATGGGGAGTTCAGAGGTCGGTCATTTAAACATTGGCGCAGGCAGAATCATCAAACAAGAACTTCTTTTGATAGATTCAAGAATTAATGATAAAAGTTTTTTTGAAAATCAAGCGTTGGCAGAGATCTTTTCTAAAAATGAATATGTGCACTTAATCGGATTAGTAAGCGATGGCGGTGTCCATTCTCACATTAATCATTTATATGCATTAATTGATTTTGCTAAAAAGCTTGGTTCAAAAGTTTATGTGCATGCTATCCTAGATGGCCGAGATACAAAACCGCAATCTGCTCAAAAATATATTAGAAGATTGGAAAGAAAACTTAAAGGTATTGGACAAATTGCAACAATTGCCGGAAGGTTTTATGCGATGGATAGAGATAAAAGGTGGGAAAGGACCAAAAAAGCATATGATAATATTGTAAATGCTTCAACATTTTACCATAAAAATGCAAAAGAAGCCATTAAAGCTGCATATAAGCAAGGTAAAACTGACGAATTTATACCTCCAATGGTAGTAGGCAATTATCATGGTGTAAAAGATAATGAGGCTATTATTTTTTTTAATTTTAGGCCAGATCGTGTTCGCCAACTAACCCATGCATTTGTCGATTTAGAATTTAAAGAATTTAAACGTAAATATGTAAAAACTACGTTTGTCACTTTCACTGAATATGACAGGGTATTAAAACATCTTAAAATTGCATTTCCAAAACATGTCCCGGATAAAGTATTGGGCGAGGTGTTAAGCCAAGAAAATTTAACCCAGTTAAGAATCGCTGAAACTGAAAAATATGCGCATGTAACTTATTTTTTAAATGGATTAAATGAAAAACCATTTAAGGGTGAAGACAGGGTTTTAATCCAGAGTCCTAAAGTTAGAACATATGACCTGAAACCGGAGATGTCTGCTCATGAAATAACTAAGGAATTGTTGATGAAAATGTCGTCTTATGATTTCATTGTATTAAATTTTGCAAATCCGGATATGGTCGGGCATACTGGCGTATTAAAAGCTGCAACAATAGCAGTTGAAACTGTTGACGAATGTTTAGGCGAAATTTTAAAAAGGTTAAAAGGTTTGGGGGGTTGCGCAATAATCACTGCTGATCATGGTAACTGCGAGCATATGATAGAAGGGTACAATAATTCAGACACTGCTCACACTTCTAATCCTGTTCCACTTTATTTATTTAATTATAATGCAAAATTAAAACGAAAAGGCATACTTGCTGATGTTGCGCCCACATTATTAGAAATTTTAAACATCAAAAAGCCTGAAGAAATGACTGGTGAAAGTTTGATTATCAAAGATTAGATGCGTTCAATAATTAATTTTCCTTTTTTAACTTCAAATATTAACTCTTCATCTTCTCTGAACGATGTTGCGTTGGTTAAAAATTCAGGCAGAATAATTTTACCGTTGCGAATTTTGATATTGACTGATAAATGTTTAGATTGGTTGCTTATTTTTAAATTGGGCAATAGTTTAGAATCAATTTTTTTTAGGTTTATTGTTTTTACAGCTAAAAATTTAGCAATTTTATCTGCAACGTTTATACCTGTTGCAGCAGTTATGCCTTGTAATCCGGGTGAAGAGTTAACTTCCAAAACAACCGGACCGTGCCCGCTTTCCATTAAATCCACTGCAATAATGTCAGCGTTTACAGCTCGTGCAGCTGCAATTGCCGAATGTTTAAATTTTGCAGGCAAATCAAAAGGCACGCAAGAACCTCCCGCATGAACATTGGAACGATTTTCACCTTTAGCGGCAATCCTTTTCATTGAAGCCACAACTTCATCACCGACAACAATTGCTCTGTAATCTGAACCATCGTTATCAATAAATTCCTGAATCAAGAAAGGCTGTTTTAAAGCAGTAAACGCATCAACTAATGCAGATGCGCTTGCATATGATTCGGCAAACATTACGCCTTTACCATGCGTACCCTCTGGAAATTTTAATACTATTGGATATTTAATGCGTTTCAACATATGTTTACCTGTTTCAAGGTTAGAAACAAGATAAGTGCATGGCATAGGTACACCTGCTTTTTGTAAATATAAATTGGTTAATAATTTATCATGCGCAATTGTAAATACTGATGACTTTAAAGGCAAATATATCCTTTCTTTTTGTTCTAAAATTGAAGAAATACATCTTAATAATTGCGCATATTTGCCTGAACCTCTCACATACACACAATCATAATCTCCTAATTCTTCGCCGTCATAAAAAATCTGAGACTCTTTGTGATCAATTGTAACTTCAAACTTTCTTAACTGTAAAAAGTCTACTTTATCAAAGTATTTTTTTAATTCGTTAGAAATCCACTGTGAACTTACACTTCCTAATGATATAATTGCAGCTTTCAAATATTTCACCAATCATGACAAAATCATTTAATATATTTATTAAAGAGGAATATTATTTGTAAAAATAATATTAGCCAATTATTCTTAACAATTATTTGAATTATTTCAGTCAGATTATTTTATAAATTTTCTATATCAATCTTATTTTAATGGATCAATCAAAAAATTTCCTTGCTTCAATACGTCATGTCCGATTAACAAAAGATATTTCATTTTGCTGCGGTCATAAACAGTAATCTGTGTTTTAATTACTTGATTCCCCATCTCAATAACAACATTTGCCAGGGGACGTTTAGTTAAACCATTAGCAGATCTAATTTTTTGTGTTTCCCCGCTTAGTTTAATACCCAATTCAACAGCCAATTCATCATGAATTGAACTGCGTTCTGCGCCAGTATCAATGCGGGCCATAACCTTTCGGCCCATTATTATCACTGGCTCAATTAAGCCAAGCTGAGCTCTATTAACCATTATATCATTAGAAACAAGTTTTTCATTTATAAGGATTGTGGTGTTCTATTCACCATTACTTTCTTCTTTCATAAACGGAAATAAAATAACGTCTCTTATACTGGCAGAATTAGTTAATATCATTACCATCCTGTCAATTCCAATACCAACTCCGCCAGTTGGCGGCATTCCATATTCAATTGCGCGCACAAAATCTTCATCGTAAGGATGCGCTTCTTCTGAACCATTTTGTAGCTGTTCTGCTTGTTGTTCAAGCAACATCTTTTGCATTATTGGATCGTTTAATTCAGAATAACCATTTGCAATTTCCATACCCGCAATGTAAGGTTCAAACCTTTCAACTGTAGTTTCGTCGCCATTACGAAGAGTTTTACATAAAGGTGTAGATTCAACTGGATGATGCATAATAAATACCGGCTGGATTAGTTTATCTTCGCATAATTCTTCAAAGATTTGTTGAATCATCATGCCGCGACTTAAATCGCCTTTAACTTCGATATTATAATTTCTAATTATTTCTTTTAATTCTTCATCTGATGCTTTAGAAATATCGGTAATTCCACTGTTTTGCAAACCCGCAAACTTGTTAACAGCTTCAATCATAGTCATACGTTTCCAGGGAGTTTTAACATCAATATTATGCTCTCCAAATTTAAATTTAGTAGAACCATGCAGTTCTTTTGCAGCCATTTCATATATTTTTTCGACATGTTTCATCATGTGTTCATAATCTACATAGGCTTCATACATCTCAATCTGAGTAAATTCAGGGTTATGTGTTTTATCAATACCTTCATTTCTAAAGTCGCGCGCAAATTCGTAAACTTTATCGAACCCGCCAACGATTAACCTTTTCAAATAAAGTTCATTTGAAATACGCAAATATATAGGCATATTCAAAGCATGTAAATGACTTTTGAAAGGTCTTGCAGCAGCTCCGCCATATATTGGCTGTAAACAGGGAGTATCAACTTCTAAAGCTCCATAGTCATCAAAATATTTTCTTATTAAACCAATTATTTTTGCCCTGCTTATAAAAACATCTTTAACTTCGGGGTTCATAATTAAATCTACATATCTCATTCTGTATCGAAGTTCAGGGTCCTTTAGCCCGTGAAATTTTTCAGGCAATGGGCGTAAAGTTTTTGTTAAAATTTGCAAATCTTGGACTTCAATAGTAACCTCACCCAATTTTGTCTTGAAAACTTTGCCAGATATACCTATAAAATCTCCAATATCTATATATTTTAATAAATCATATTTTTCTTTTAAGCCGTCCTCACGTAAATATATCTGCACTTTTCCATCTCGGTCTTGAATATGCGCAAATGCGGCTTTACCCATTTTACGCAATTGCAAAATTCTGCCTGCTACAACAACAACTTCTTCAGATTTATTTCCATGTTCAAGTTTGGAATACTTTTTATTTATATAACTAGACAAATGTTTTCTATCGAATTTGTATGGATAAGGATTTATACCCAATTCACGTAATTTACGTAATTTTTCTTTCCTCTCCTTGATTAAAACATTGTCTTCTTCCATTAGTCCAAATAAATACACCCACTATTATAAATGTTCCTATGGGGATATTGTCCATTTATTGGAACTTTGCCTTGCTTATTACTCATAACAATATCTCCCTAAGATTATAAGTTAAGTAGTGTCATTAATCGTAATACTTCAGCTTTGTGAAGCAATTGAACAAAGTTAGCGTCAGTTTGCACCTTAAACCGATTATATAAGGTAATAAAAATACCCCCTATAGCAAGTCATATTTGATTTTAAACTTCATGCGTTTAATTAATTGTTGTAGCAAGTTACTGGCTATTAAACCCATGAAGTAACCATAGGTTACTAATCTATTAAGTAGTAGTGTCTCATTGGAAGATGCTAACTTTTGTATTGAAGCTTCACTTTACTAAAGTATTACTATGGGGCGTTAGACAAATGGATAGTTATATAAACTTTAGAAATATATTAATTTTAATAGGTGGTAGAAATTAATATATACAAATTACACAAATCCAAAGTTGGCTTATTGTTTATGGTATTATCAGTTGTTGTTATCCATTTAACAGTTGTTGTTTCTGGTACGGTAAATCAACCATTGTTGGCTGATACAGTAAATGGTCAGTCAATAGATACACCTGATGCTCAATCTTTTTTAGATAGATATAGTGAAGTTTATGAAAAGGTTAATTTTGAACCTGTTGTAGACAGCTCAGCTTATCAAATGCTTATCGGCAATGAAATGGATAATATCAAAGGTTATGAATTATCTGGTAAGAATTATATTGTTCATTTATTAAATTGTGAGAAAAGTTCTAATAGTTGTATTTTTAGGATTAATGGTGTAAATACTAGACGTCTTTATTCATCTGAAGTTAAAGAGGATAATTTGGCTAAAGAGTTTAACATTGATGGGAAATATAAACTTAAAATTAATTCTGTAGAGTTTGATTATTGCGGAGATATTGTATATTGTAATCTGCAATATGAAGCGTTTGATAGGGTTAATATGATTGTGGAAGATACTCCTTGTGATCTTAAAGATTCTGATAATGGTATCAATTATAATGTATTTGGAAAAATTTTAAAAAATGGAACTTCAATTGGAGTTGATAACTGCAAAGATGGAGAATTTGGGCCTGCAATGGATAGCGCAAATGGCCTTTGGGAAAATTATGTAAATCGTAATTGCCAGCAAC
>Ga0209542_10002159_pt1 | contig 44728 bp, 40 predicted proteins | sample RifCSPhighO2_01_FD_184028 | JGI IMG/M metagenome (GOLD analysis project Ga0209542, IMG submission 184028) | Soil microbial communities from Rifle, Colorado - Rifle CSP2_plank highO2_0.1 (SPAdes) (version 2) | ecosystem: Environmental > Terrestrial > Deep subsurface > Rock core/Sediment ...
AGGACAGCCAGGGCATCTGCTTCCTGGGGCCGGTGGATTTGAAGGAATTTTTGAGGCACTACATAAAAGAAAAAAAAGGCAAAGTGGTGAACGAGCGCGGTGAAGTAATCGGGCACCATAACGGAGTAGAGTTTAGTACGCTAGGGGAGCGAGGCGGGTTTACGATTACTAAAAAGACTCCGACGGATAAACCTTATTATGTAGTGGAAAAAGATATGAAGAAAAATATTTTAACAGTTTCTATTAGGCAAGACCTAGCTAAAAGTCATTCCAAAGTTCTAACGAACAGTAGAATAGAAAAAACAAATTGGATTTTTGAAATTCCAAAACTCAATAAAATTTATACGGCACAGATCCGTTACCATGGCGAACTACTCAAGTGTAAAGTGGAGGGGATAAAGTCTAAAACCGCGGAGATTATTTTCGAGAAGCCTGTCTTAGTCGCACCGGGGCAATCAATTGTTCTTTACGAAAGGGACGTTTGCGTGGGGGGAGGAGTGGTGTATAATTAATGTAATTTATGCCTGAACCCAAAGGACCAGGATCAAAGACAGGGAAAAGTCCTCGGGATTTATTTGAACAGGCTAAAAAGGAATTTTCTCGACCTGTGCCACAGGCATATCGTCCACTGATTGCTATTGATAAAGGAGATGGAATTAAGATTGGCAAAGAACTTTTTACTCGAAGAATTTTTAAAAACATCTCAGGAGGAACAGGATTCTCTTATATGGATCTTTTTCATTATGTCTTACCAGACAATGCACCAGAACACGACCCCAAACAAGAAATTAGAAAACTAGTCGCTAGCTTAATCAAAGGAAGAGATTTTATAGATCTGGGTTCTGGATATGATGAGCGAGGCGATACTATAGGATTTGAAACCGCCAAAAAATTTGGTGCACGGCGCTATATAGGTGTAGATTTGCAAGTTCAGGAGACTTTTCGAAATGAAAGTATTCCCCAGGTATTTTTTAAAAGTGAAGTTTTAGAATTTATCTCCAAAGTTTCGGATCCTAGAAAAGATACACCAAGTAAATTTATTGCGATTTCAGGACTAGATCCCGACTTCCCCAGCGCGCCTCAGGCAGACCAATATTTTAAAGCTTTTTCGGATGAATTAAGAAGGATTACTAAAAAGGGGGATGTGGTATATATTGGACCCTTCTCTGAAGTATTGGAGGATATTCTTGAGCTTAAAAAAATAGGCTTTGTACGTGGCAGGGAACATTTATGGACCCAAAATTCTTAAATGTTTATTATTAATAAATAATAGTATATAATTGTTCTATGATTCACTTTTTTGCGCAAAACAGCGAAATCATTATTCGTCTTTTAGTAGCGGTGGGCCTCGGGATGGTGGTCGGCGTGGAGCGTGCGCTGGTGCGTAAGGAAGCCGGCATGAAGACGCACGCGCTGGTATCCTTGGGATCGGCGCTCTTTATAATCATCTCCGAATTGATTGCGATCAAATATTCGAGTATTGGCGGTTTTGACCCTACTCGTATCGCTTCCCAGGTCATCGTCGGCATCGGCTTCCTCGGTGCTGGCTCGATTATTCTCCAGGGCAACAGGCTCCTCGGCCTCACCACCGCCGGCGGACTGTGGGTCACGGCCGGCATCGGTATGGCTGCCGGATTCGGTTTCTACGCACTGGCTGGGATTGTCACCACACTGACTGTCCTCATACTTGTAACGGTCAATATTTTCGAAAAGCCGATACGCAAAATCTCCGGCGAGATGGAACCACCCCAAAATTAGATGATATGGACTCAAATGAAATCCGGCAGAAATTTCTAAAATTTTTCGAGCAAGAGTCTCATGGAGGACACAAAATACTCCCTTCTTCTTCACTGGTGCCGGAAAATGATCCTTCCGTACTTTTTACTTCTGCTGGCATGCAGCAGTTCAAGCCGTACTATACTGCTCCGGAAAATGCAGTAAAAGATTTTGAAAATAGGAATATTGTTACGGTGCAGAAATGTATTCGCACCGGTGACATTGACGAGGTGGGGGATGACACCCATCTGACATTCTTTGAAATGCTCGGCAATTTTTCCTTTGGCGGATACGGCAGGCGCGAAGCTATCACTTATGCGCATGAATTCATCACTAAAGAATTGGGACTCGAGATTTCTTACGTGACTTTTTATAAAGGCGAGGGTGTAGTTGATCGAGACGAGGAGTCCAAAGACATCTGGGCGCTACTCGGCGTCAAAGACATCCGCGCCGAAGGCGCGGATGTCTTCTGGGGGCCGACCGGGGACTCGGGGCCTTGCGGGCCAACGACAGAAATATATTGTAAGAATGCCAACGGCGACGATGTGGAAATTTGGAATATAGTTTTCAACGAATATTTTTGCAACGGGTCCCGTGAACAGCTCGACCGTGGCGAAGCAAAATTAAAAAAGCTTGAGACACTAGGCGTAGATACGGGAATGGGTTTCGAGAGATTACTCGCTACTGTACAAAAGAAGAAAAGTGTTTACGAGACGGATGTATTCTCTTTACTCATGGGGAATATTAAAGAACGGTCTCCAAATTTCAATGATAGAAATGCACGGGTAGTGGTAGATCATTTACGCGGCGCTATGTTTATAATGTTTGACGGTGTTACACCTTCAAACACGGGTCGAGGCTATATACTTCGCCGCTTGCTACGCAGAGCCTTCACTAGAGCATCTCTAATAGAATTGCAAAATGACTTTTACGAAGAACTTATAGGTCTTATATCAAAAATTTATTCTGTAACCTATCCGGAAATACAGGGAAAATTAGATCAAATCTACTCAGTTATATCGGAAGAACAAAAAGCATTTGAAAAACCGCTGGATGGAATTGAAACCTACCGCCTTGATTTAGAGGCAGCTAGGCTAGGTGTCAATAAAAAAATGGGCGATGAGTTTATTTTGAAAGATAAAAATACCGCATCAGGAAGATATATTTACACCAGTTTTGAAACCTTCGGAAATCCTATTGACCTTAGTATCGCTGCTGCCAAACAATTAGGATACGAAGTAGATGAGGCCGCGATAGAACAGGCCAAAAAAGAGCATCAAGAAAAATCTCGCACTGCTTCTGCCGGTATGTTTAAAGGCGGATTAGCCAATTACGATCCGAAAACGATCAAACTTCACACCGCACACCATTTACTCTTGGCTGGTCTTCAAGCGATTTTAGGTAAAAGCGTAAAACAAAAAGGCAGCAATATAAATGAAGAGAGGTTGCGCATTGATTTTCTTTTTGACAGGAAAATGACCGATGAGGAAAGGAAAAAAGTGGAAGATTGGGTAAATAATAAAATAAAACAGGAATTAGAGGTGACAAAGAGAGAATTACCGCTTCATTTGGCTGAAAAAATAGGCGCCGAAATGGAATTTGGCGCTAAATATCCCGAAACAGTATCAGTTTATTTTATTGGTCCCGGTAACGCTCCGTACGAGGCTATATCCAAGGAATTCTGTGGGGGGCCGCATGCGTCCAACACCCGTGAACTCGGGGTGTTTAAGATTCAGAAAGAAGAAGCAGTAGCGCAAGGTATTAGACGCATCAAGGCTTTACTTACATAAAATGGAAAAAACCCCTGGAAAAGCATTAGACCCATTGGATTTAGATAAGGTTGCACAAGAAATCAAGACAATTGATCCTAATGTGGAGGAATTAAAAAGCCTAGTTGACACTCCAGAATTTCAAGCCAATTTTTTAGTGGTCCAAACTAGGGCAGAAATTGCGAACAGAAACAAGTTATTAAATACGCCGAAAAGAAGAGGTAGCACAGCAAAATTAACTGAGGCTGAAGAAGCCATTGCTCGAGCGACAGCGTTCCAAACGCAAAAATTAAACCAATTAAAAGAAGAATTAAAGCACCCTAATCCAAAACTAGTGGAAGCTTTAAATGCTTGGGGGAGGTCAAGAAACCTTAAAAAAGAATCAGGTCCGGAACGAAAAGGTTTTAACGCTGGGATAGTTCATTACTTTGAATATCGAACACATCTTCGTAAAAATAAAAAGCGTTATAAAACAGAACACACAGTAAGTATAGACGGATTTATAATATACACTGAAAGATATAGTAGCTTTATCAAAAATCAGAACCCCATAACTAATCCTGAAATTGAAACAGCTAGGTTGTTTGAAGATCCTAACGGAAATCGTCGTTTGTATGTGTTAACAAAAGAAAAAGAGTTCGTTGTGGGTTTCCAGAGAGCTGGACAAGAAATGAAAATTCTTTCGGTTTATTTAGGGCAAAATGAAACTATGCTAAATAGAACCGCAGATGCAGAATTAAACTCTACAGAACAAGCAAGAGCTAGATTTAATCATTTAGAAAGTCCTGTAAAAGAAATTGCACTGAGTGGTGGTATCGAAGGACAAGCTTCATATGAATTGGTGTCAAATTCGGACTATTTAGGTTTTCAGAACGTTGAGGTGACAGAGGTTGACGAAACCAAGCCTTGGAAACTTGCAACCAAAGTTAAAGTAACCAAAAAAGATGGAAAAGTTGTAGAAATTGATGCTCAAACTCCGTTCTTTATCCTCCGAAATAGAGATGGAAAAGAACTGTCGGTGTCAGCTGTAGTAGCTGGGCATATCGATAGTTTACATATTAAAGGAACTGATGCGGGAAGTCTTTTTAATGAACCTTCACTTCAAGCCCTCATGGAAGATGCAGCCAGAAAAATTCCTAATGATGTGCCGTCAATACCTGGAATTTCTTTATTTGATATGGAAATGGGAAAGAATATGGGCAAAGAAGGTATAGCCAGCCTAAAAGAATTGCAAGAATCAGGAGTACTTTCAGCCGAAGACGTGCAAAAGGCATTATCTTTTAAAGAGGAGGCAGTAAAACTTAATCGATCTGGGACAAAACTCGAAAAAGAAGCCTTTATAAAAACTCACTCCGATGAAAAAGTTAACTTTAGACTAATACGAGGTGAGATACTTGTTCCCGTCGTCGATACACCCAAAAGACCCACTACAAAATTGTTTATGGTTTTTGAACCGGTTGAGGGCGACACTAGAAAAACATTATATACAGCTGCACCTGGGCGCAAAATGCCCTTACACCCCAATCCTACATACCATATTAGAGATGGCATGGTTGATGAAATTGCTTTCAGGGAATCCGCAGAGGCTTGGTTCGATACTGTTATGCTGGCCGGGGCATAAATTCTCTTGTATGTTATAATTCAAGCATGGTATCGTTTTTTTCACGGCCAAAGCGTATAGACGAGCTAGCTCTGGTTTTCGACATAGGTTCTTCCTCGGTCGGTGGAGCCATTTTTCTAACTCGGCCGAAAGCCCCACCAAAGATAATCTGCTCTTTCCGCGAGCCGATCTTGGCGGAAAAAAAGCTCAGCTTCGATCGGTTCTTTGCCCTGACTTTGAAATCACTCGACACCGTGGCGCTCGAGATCCTCAAAATGGGCCGTGGAGCGCCTGCGCGCATTTTCTGTGTTCTGTCATCTCCATGGTATATATCCCAACCGCGGACCATACGGCTGGAGAAAAATACTCCTTTTGTATTTAATTCCAAACTTGCTGACGGCCTGATTCAGAAGGAGATCGCCCTCTTTAGGGAAGAGCACGCGCAAATGAATCAGGGTTCGGAAGAAAAATGGAAGCCGATCGAGTTTAAGAATTTGAAAACAGTGCTGAACGGATATCCGACTGCGAATCCGTATAATCAGAAAACCAAAGAGCTCGAAATGACGATGTTCATCTCCATGAGCCCGGAGGCTGTGTTGAAAAAAATAGAAGAGACCATCGCCAAGCATTTTCATTTCAAGGAAATAAGATTTTCTTCATTTGTGATCGCTTCCTTCGCGGTGGTGCGGGATATGTTCGTCCACCAAGAAGAGTTCTTGTTGATCGACATAGGCGGAGAAGTGACCGACATATCTTTGGTAAAGGAGAATACTTTAGGCCAGTCGATTTCTTTCCCGTTGGGCCCGAATTTTTTGCTACGCTCTCTCGCGGAGGAAACGGGGTGCACGCTAAGCGAGGCCGCTTCGATAATATCTCTGTATAAAGACGGCCACGCCGAAAGCGGAAGCTTAAAGAAACTCGACCCGATGATGAATAAATTAAAGACCCGCTGGCTTTCCAAGTTCCAGGAGTCGCTCGCCAACCTCTCCAGTGATATTTCTATCCCCTCCACCATTTTTATTGCGGTCGATAAAGAATTTGCGAGTTTTTTTAGGGAGATTATTCAGAGTGAACAGTTTAACCAGTACACCCTGACCCAGTCGAAGTTCCAGATAATTTTTCTAGACGCGGGGGTCTTTCATAACGCGGCGTTTTTTAACGAAGAGGCGGTACGCGATCCGTTCCTTATTATCGAGGCGATTTATATTAATAGATTTTTATACTAAATATGCCCAAAATAGTACAAGATATGATAAAAACAAGGCCCACTCCGGAGGAGTTCTTCGAGCGCGCCCGCCAGCGGAAGGAAGAGCGGCTCGGTCCTAAAATTCCGCCGAATATAAAGAGACCAAAGGACCCGGCGGCAACAAAACGCCGTGGCCGCAGATGGGGGCTTTGGTTTATTGCGGTAGCCGCTATAATATTTTTCCTTTTTGCCCTGTCCTTTCTTTTTTCCAAGGCGGTCATCACTATAACGCCTAAATCAGTCGAGGTGGTTTTAAATGAAAATTTATCCGCAAACAAGGATACGAGTTCCGGACCCCTGTCTTTTGACCTGGCGGTGATTTCCGGAGAGGAAGTCAAAGAAATAGACGCGGCGCTCGAAAAAGAAGTTTCCACAAAAGCGACCGGCCGGGTGATAATTTATAATGCTTTCAGCGCCGCGTCGCAAATCCTCTCTATCGACACTCGGCTCGAAGGTTCAAACGGCAAAATTTACAAAACCGATAAGCGCATAATCGTGCCGGGCATGGCCAAAAATGGAACACCCGGGAAAATCGAGGTTGGAATATATGGCAGTGTGGGGGGGACGGAGTACAACAGCGCTCCCCTTGATTTTAAAATTTTAGGCTTCAAAGGCACAGCCAAATACGAGAAGATCTACGCCCGCTCCAAGGGGGAAATTACCGGGGGGTTTAAGGGCTTTGTCGCGGAAGTGTCGGAGGAAGAGAAGTCCGGCACAATAAGCGCCCTTAAAACCGCCCTAAAAGCCAAGCTCCTAAAAAAGATAACAGATCAGACGCCCGGCGGGTTCATTTTGTTCAAGGACGCCGTATTTCTGGAGAGCGATGAAGGGTCGGTCGGCGCTTCCAGTGGCGGCAAGGCCCCGATAACCGTGAAGGGAACGCTCTACGCGCTCCTCTTCGACGAAGCCAAGCTCGCCAAGAAAATTGCCACAATCAAAATCGCGGACTACGACGGTAGTGATGTATTCCTGCCCCACATGCAGGACCTCAAATTTATCCTGGCTAACAAGGAAAATATTTCCTTTGCCGAGGCCAAAAGCATAGATTTCAATTTATCGGGAAAAGATAAAATAGTTTATAAATTCGACCGGGATAAATTCATCGCGGAGATAGCGGGTAAACAAAAGAAAGATTTTAACATGACTTTATCAAAATATAAAAACGTGCAATCGGCAAGCTCGGTGATCCGGCCATTCTGGCGGGCGTCTTTCCCGAGCAAAATTGAAAATATCGAAGTTGTCGTTAATTACCCGCAGTAATATGATCCTTCCCTTGACGCACTCTCTCATGTTTGTTATATTTATTTCATACAAATGAGCGGCTCCAACAAAGAAATATTACCGATTGCCAGAGGTGTAGTGACCGAGGCGCTTCCGTCTACATTATTTAGAGTCAAACTCGAGGACCAAGGAGACGATCAGCCAGAAATACTCGCGTACCTGGGGGGCAAGATGCGGATGCACCGGATCAAAGTTTTAATAGGGGACAAGGTCGAAGTCGTACTCGATCCCTACGGAGGAAAGGGAAGGATAGTTAAAAGGTCGTAAAAGGGTTGTAATTTTATTTGGAATAGTGTATCATTGTAAGTGCGGTTAGTAAAAGTGAAAAGACATTGAAAAATAAGGGTTTTTCCCTTGTTTTTGTCTTACTTTGGGCAACTTGTAAAATTTTATGAAAATCAAAGCATCGGTGAAAAAAATTTGTGATAATTGCAAGCTAGTAAGGCGAGCTAGGCATCTGCGGGTGATTTGTTCCAATCCTAAGCACAAACAAAAACAATAATTATGAGAATTCTTGGAATTACGGTCCCAAATGAAAAGCGGCTGGAGATTGGCTTGACCTGTTTTTATGGTATTGGCATCTCCAGTGCTCAGAGAATCTTAGACCAGGTAAGCATCGACAGGGGCAAAAAAGCCAAGGACCTGACAGCAGACGAAGAAAATAAAATCCGCGCTATTATCGAGGCGATGACCATCGAAGGAAACTTGAAAAGAGAGATCTCAGCCAACATCAAGAGGCTGAAGGATATCAAAACTTACCGGGGCATCCGCCACATCAAGAGGCTGCCAGTTCGTGGACAGCGTACAAAAACGAACTCGAGGACGGTACGCGGAAATGTCCGCAAGACCATGGCCTCCGGTAAACGTAAGGAATCCAAGACCTAGCAGAGTGAAAAGTAGAAAGTTATAAAGTTATAAAGAAAATACAAATACTTTAAAAACTTTATGAACTAAATTTATGGTAAAATCAAAAATTACAACCGAAGAGAAAGTGGTCCCGACCGAAGTCGGGATCCCGACAGAGGTCGGGAAAGAAAAAGAAGCTGGCCCCAAAATTCCGAAAAAGAAAATTACTTCCGGCGTTGTCCACGTTGAGGCCACTTTCAACAACACAAAAGTTCTTTTCTCCGACAAGGCAGGCAACACGCTCTTCTGGTCCACAGCCGGAGCACTTGGTTTTCGCGGGGCGAAAAAAGGTACGCCGTTTGCGGCCTCGAAAGTGGGGGATATCATCGGCGGCAAGGCTTCCGCGCTCGGAGTAAAGGATTCGGATGTGGTCGTCTTAGGCGTGGGTTCAGGCCGCGAGCCGGCTATCCGGGCATTTATGGCACACGGCATAGAGATCACTTCGATCAAGGATGCTACACCGGTACCGCACAACGGGCCGAAGGCGAAGAAGCCAAGACGAGTGTAAAGTAGAAAGTTATAAAGTTCATAAAGTAAAAACAAAATGCTTTCAAAACCAAAATTTAAAATTTGCCGAAGATTAGGATCAGGGGTCTATGACAAATGTCAGACCACCAAGTTTTCGACTTCCAGTAAAGGCGGCATGGCCTCTGGCAAGCGCCCAAAGGCTCCGAGCGAATACGGAGCCCAGCTTATCGAGAAGCAGAAAATCCGATTTTCATACGGTATCAGCGAGCGACAGCTTTCCAATTACGTGAAGAAAGCCTCACATATAAAGGGCGCGGGTACGGCGGAGAAATTTTATGAAGAGCTTGAATCCCGTCTCGATAACGCCGTTTACCGGATGGGCCTCGCTTCCAGCCGCCGCGGAGCTCGGCAGATGGTTTCCCACGGCCACTTCACAGTAAACGACCATAAAGTCACCATTCCATCCTATGAGCTCAAAGTCGGGGACATCATCAAGATCCGCGAAGGGTCCAAGAGCAAGAAACTTTTCGACAATTTGGGGGAGCGGCTGAAAGATTACAATCCTCCCGCATGGCTGCGCTTCGATGCCGGCCGGATGGAAGGCAAAATGGAGGATAAGCCGAAAAACATCGAAACCTTCCTGGACCTGAACGCCGTGCTCGAATTTTATAGCCGTTAATTTTATAACTTTATAAACATTATTAACTTTATAACTTAAATAAATTATGCCCGAATATAAAATCATCATGCCTTCCAAGCCTCGCATCGTGCTAGAGGAAGGGAACAAAGGAGTATTTGAAATAGACGGCCTTTACCCCGGGTACGGCCATACTCTCGGCAACAGCCTCCGCCGAATTATCCTGTCATCCTTGCCGGGCGCCAGCATCACCTCTATCAAGATAGACGGCATTTCCCACGAGTTCTCCACTATGGAAGGTATAAAGGAAGACGTGATTGTGATAATCCTCAATTTAAAAAAGGTGCGCTTTAAAATGCTCTCTGATGAACCGCAGACAGTCACCCTTTCCGTCAAGGGCCCGAAAGAAGTTCTGGCATCGGAGATCAAGACTGGCGGCCAGGTAGAGATCCTAAACGGCGACCAGCATATAGTGGAAGTCACCGGCAAGGTCAATTTAAATATCGAAATGAATATTGAGAAGGGCCTGGGTTTTATTCCCAAGGAGATGCACCAGAAGGAGAAAGTCGACATCGGCACTATCGCGGTCGACGCCATCTTCACCCCTATCCGCCGGGTCTCTTACGAAGTGGAGAACATGCGGGTCGGCGACAAGACCAACCACAACCGCCTACGCATTTCGATCGAAACCGACGGCACGCTCTCTCCCCGCGAAGCGCTCTCGCAATCTATCGAAATAATGATCAATCAGCTGAAAGCGATAATCGACTTCAAGGAGCCCGAGGAAGAGGTTCGACCAGAGTCGGACTCCGACACTGGGTCGGAGAAAAAGGCGGAAGATAAAGACATCAAGAGGGCCGATGATTTTACCGATGTGCTGAAGACCCGTACCGATAGCCTCGACCTTTCCACCCGGACCTTGAACGCTCTGACCGCGGCCAATATCCGAACCTTGGGCGGTCTGGCCCGCAAGAAAAGGGAAGATCTGCTCGAAGTAGAGGGCATCGGCGAGAAGGGAATTTCCGAGATCAAGAAAGTGCTCGGCAAGTTCGGACTTAATCTTAAAGAATAACTTTATAACTTAAATGCGCCACCACAATACAAAAAGAAAATTCGGCAGAACAAAAAATCAACGCAACGCGCTGATGAATTCCCTAGCGCTCAATTTGATCGTGCGTGAGAAGATCCAGACGACCGAACCCAAGGCTAAAGAACTCCGCCCTTTTATCGAAAAACTCGTGACAACTGCCAAGAAAAATAATGTCGCTACTCGTAAACTTATTACCGCCAGGCTTGTAAACAGAAGGAAAGAGGTTAAAAAGCTTTTTGACGTGATCGCTCCGAAATACGCCGATCGTTCCGGAGGGTATACGCGAGTTTTGAAACTGGGTGCGCGAAAGTCGGATGGTGCTAAAATGGCCATAATCGAGTTTATAAAGTAGAAAGTTGAAAGTTATAAAGTAATGAAAAAATCACAGATTAAAAGAGAAGAGACCAGAGAAACTAAAATGGTGGATGCATCCGGCCGGACCTTGGGGCGGGTGGCAAGCGAGGTCGCGACGAAGCTCATGGGCAAGACCAGCGCTTCTTTTGAGCGCCACACCTACTCCGGATTCCCAGTCAAGGTGGTCAATGCTTCGAAGATCCGAATAACGCCGAAGAAGCTCGCGGAGATCTATCATACCCGATACTCCGGTATCCCAGGAGGCTTGAGGATCATCCACGGTACGGAAACGAAGAAAAAGGAGGGCATGAGTGAGCTGGTTCGCTTGGCGACGTACCAGATGCTCCCATCCAACAAACTGCGCCGAGAAATGATGAAGAATTTAACAGTAATAGAATAATCTGCGAAGAATAATACCAATGACTGAAACAAAAACAAAAAAATATACTGAAGCAGTAGGGCGAAGGAAAACTTCAACCGCCCGGGTGCGCATACATGAAGCTGCCAAAGTGTCATTCATAGTGAACGGCAAGGATGCTCGCGAATATTTCCAAACAGAAGAATCCCGCCGGCTCGTCTTGGGACCCACCGTAAATTTAGGAACTACCACCAAGTGGCACATTGAGGCTAAAGTTTCCGGCGGCGGCCCTCATTCGCAAGCGGAGGCCGTGCGTCACGGGCTCGCTCGTGCGCTCTCCGCGAACAACATTGAATTCCGGCCAAAAATGAAATCCTTGGGTTACCTCAGGCGCGACCCTCGCGCCAAAGAGCGCCGCAAATTCGGACTCAAAAAAGCCCGCAAGGCACCGCAATGGAGTAAAAGATAACTGCTTATCTTTTACTCCGGTTGCGTGCAAGAGCAAATTTCCGTTGCGAGCTTGCGAGCCGGAAATAGGAGGGGATACGTTCACTGACCTAGACCAGACTTGGAAGAAAGAGCCCTTGAAAAAGGGGCTTTTTATGTTAAAATCGGATTATGTCTGACGAGGAAGCTAAAAAAGAAGTCCGACCAGAGTCGGACCCCGACACGGAGGTCGGGGACGACGTTGTCGAGTTCGAATTCAATGAAGACGGCGAGGAGGACCTAAAAAAGACCTTAAAGAAGCTACGGGCTGACCTAAAGGCTGCAAAAGCGGAAAAGGAGGAATACCTGACCGGCTGGCAGAAGGAGCGAGCGGATTTCGCCAATTATAAAAAAGAGGAAGAAAATCGAAAGGCAATGTTTTCCGAGGCCGTGCGGGAGCGGATCTTGACCCGCTTTTTAACCGTGCTTGATAGTTTCAACTTGGCTTTTGCGAACAGGGAAGCCTGGGAGAAGGTGGATCCGAACTGGCGCAAGGGCGTGGAATACATCTATTCGCAGATGAACGATATTTTCAAGGAATATGGTGTTATGCCAGTGGGCGAAGTAGGGGAGAGTTTTGATCCGAACATTCATCAATCCATAGACATGGTGGCCACAAACAAGAGGGAGCAAGATCACAAAATTGCCGTTGTGGTGCAGAGGGGCTACAAGCTGGGCGGGCGCATCATCCGCCCGGCACGAGTGAATGTTTGGGAGTATAAGACCTTTCCCTAACCCTCTCCTTGCCAAGGAGAGGGGAAAAGCAAAGGGGTGAGGTGAATTTATGAATTCTATCACTAAAATCTGTGCTGATTGCAGACAAGAATTCATAATAGATGAAGGGGATTTAAAGTTATACGAAAAAATCGGACTCAAGCTTCCGACTAAATGTTTTGACTGCCGAATGAAGCAGTATTTTATATTTTCTATTTTTGGAAAGTTCCGCAAAGGGGTGTCTGACTTATCAGGAGAGAGTTTGATTACTGTGCTGCCAAACAAGCCCAGATTCCCGATTTATCATTCTCATGAGTGGTGGGGTGATAGCTGGGATTCCATGTCCTACGGCCAAGATTATGATCCTGGGCGCTCATTTTTTGACCAGCTGAAAGAACTTCAAGAGAAAGTGCCTCGCCCGCACCAGATAGGACAAAATAATTTAAATTGTGATTGGTGTGATGATGCCTGGAACTGTAAAAATTGCTACCTTTCTCGCTCAATGGATAAATGTGAGAATTTGAGCTATGCCTACCGGGCAATTGATAGCAAGGACTCATTTGACATATTTTATAGCTTTAACCTCCAGAATTCTTATGACTGCTTGTTTTGTCACGACTCTTTCAATCTAAATTTTTCAGAAAATTCTCGGGATTGTATAGATTCATATTTCCTCTTTGACTGCCGTAACTGTCAGAATTGCTTTATGAGCTGGAATTTAAGGAATAAACATTATTGCATAAGGAATAAACAATACACAAAAGAAGAATATGAAAAAGAATTAAATAAAATCAAACTTGACTCGTACGAGAATATAAAAAAATTAAGAACTGAATTTGAAGAAATATTGAGAAAAGAGGGAGTGCATAGGGAGAATTTCAACATCCGGTCGACTGGTTCCGTGGGGAACTATATGACTGATTGCGATAAATGCGTAAATGTTTTCTCATGGGAGGAATCACAAAATTGTCGCAACTGTATGCGCGGACTACGCTCGAAAGATTGCATTGATATGGGATTTTCCTGGAACCTGGAACTCTCCGGCAACAACGGTGTGGTGGATGGCGGCTATCAGATCAAGCATTCGGGCGGGTCTTCTACTGGCAGATTCTCTGAATATGTGGATTTGTGTAAAGAAGTCGAGTATTGCTTTGGCTGTATCGGCCTTCGCAAAAAGAAATATTGTATTTTAAATAAAGAATACACGAAAGAAGAATATGAGAAACTAAAAGTACAAATCATAGCTGATATGGAGAAGCGAGGAGAGTATGGCGAGTATCTCCCGTATTCGATGGGCACAGGGGATTATAATTTATCAAATGGGATAGTTTATTTCCCCAATATGACCAGAGAGGAAGTTTTAAGAAATGGTGGATACTGGTCTGACGAGGATTTGTCGCAGACAGACGGCGTTCCGTCTTCAGAATTACCTGATAGTATTTTAGATACCACCCCCGAAGTTTCTTCCAAGGCACTTATTTGTCCGGAAAGTCATTATAGATTCAACATTGCTCAGACAGAATACGAATTTCATAAAAGGAAAAATTTTGCTTTACCACGGATTCACTTCGATAAAAGAATTATGGATAGAATGCGCAAAATGTCCATTATGAAAAACTACCCCTACCAATGTTTTTACTGTAAAGCTGATATAATGGCTTATTATCCGCCGGAATGGGGATACCAGAAGATTGCCTGCGAGGAATGTTATAAGCAGAACATAGCATGACCTCTCCCTAGCCCTCTCCTTGGCAAGGAGAGGGGAAAAGCAAGGGGTGAGGTGAATTTTATGAATCCACAAACCAAAAATTGTCCGAATTGTAAAAAGGACTTTACTATAGAAAGTGAAGATTTTAATTTCTATGAGAAAGTAAAAGTCCCTCCGCCGACTTGGTGCCCGCTGTGCCGCCAGCAAAGGCGCTATGCCTGGCGCAACGAGCGCACGCTGTACCGCAGAAATTGCGATCTATGCGGCAAATCGACGGTGACCATTTACTCTCCGAATAAACCACACAAGATGTATTGCCAATCCTGCTGGTGGGGTGACGGCTGGGATCCGGCTTCTTTCGGAGTTGATTTTGACTTTTCCCGCCCATTTTTTGACCAATTTCATGAACTCCAGCTCCGGGTGCCGCGCATGGCCCTTTTGAGTAAAAACAGCGTAAATTCTGAATACACCAATCACTCCGGAGACGACAAAAATGTTTATCTTTCCTTCGCGGCCTGGTCGGCGGAAGATGTCCTATACAGCACCTGGGTTATGAAGTCTCGGGATTGCATGGATTGCAGTTTCATATACGACAAGGGCGAACGCTTGTATGAAGTAATCGACTCCCGCACTTCTTACGAATGCCAATACAGTATTTTCCTGAAGGACTGCTCTTCTTGTTATTACTGCTATGATTGCCACGGCTGCAATGAATGCTTTATGTCCTACAATTTACGCAATAAAAGTTATGTCTGGCGAGGTCAGCAACTAAGCCGGGAAGAATATATGAAAAAGAAGAAAGAGCTTGAGATGACTTCTTTTACAGAACGCCAAGGGCTTTTACAAGAGTTCCAAGATACGATAGAGCAAAGTGCCATTCATCGATATGTGGTCTCCGAGCGCAATGTAAACTCTGTCGGCTCTCTTATTTTTGATTGCAAAAATGTCAAACAATCCTTTGAGGTGAACGGTGCCGAGGATTGTAAATATATTTACGGGGGCCTGGATATGAAAGATTGCATGGATATATACCATGTCGGCTGGCATACTACCGAGCTTTGCTATGAACTGCATGGCTGTACACGGGTAGCCAATTGTAAATTCTGCCATCTTTGTTATGACAACAACAGTGTGTCCTACTCTGACAGTTGCCAGAACAGCCAGAATCTTTTCGGTTGCGTGAGCATTAAAAAAGGCGAATATATGATTTTCAATAAAAAATACAGCAAGGAAGATTACCTGGCGCTCAAGGAGAAAATTATCGAGCATATGAAGAAAACCGGGGAATACGGGGAATTCTTCCCGCCTGCCATTGCGCCGGTATACTACAACGAAACGCAGGGTATTCTGTATGATCCATTGACTAAAGAGGAAGTTCTGTCCAAAGGCTGGCATTGGGAGGATAATGTGCCGGGGACAAAAGGCAAAGAAACGATCAGCAATAAAGACATCCCGGATAAGATTGAAGATGTGCCCGATACATTCTTGAAAGAAGTTTTTGCCTGCGATGCTTGCTCGAAGAATTACAACATCACCCAAAACGAGCTTCTGTTTTACCAAAAAGAAAAAATTCCTTTGCCGCGCAAATGCCCGAACTGCAGATACAAAAGGCGTTTTGATCTGCGCCCGCTCCGCAAGCTCTGGCACAGGGGGTGTATGTGTGACAAATCCGGCCATGACCACGCGGGAATCTGTAAAAATGAATTTGAGACTTCCTACGCTCCGGAGAGGAAAGAGAAAGTCTACTGCGAGTCCTGCTATAACAAAGAAGTGTATTAATAAGTTATAAAGTAGAAAGTTCATAAAGTTATAAAGTAAATAAAATGAACTCTGAAACTAAAACACATTCGAATATCTCAGTGTCTACGACTTGCCAGAATTGTAAAAAAGATTTCACCATCGAGCCAGATGATTTCTCTTTTTACGAGAAAATAAAGGTCCCGCCACCGACCTTCTGTCCGGAATGCCGAAGGCAGAGACGGCTTGTTTGGCGGAACGAGCGAACGCTCTATAAAAGGAAGTGCGATTTATGCCAGAAAAACGTCATTGCGATGTACCATGAATCTGTACCATTTCCGGTGTATTGCCGGGAATGCTGGTATGGCGACGGCTGGGATCCAAAATCATACGCCCGGGAGTACAACATGAATAAATCGTTTTTCGAACAATATCACGAATTATCTAATGTTGTCCCTAAACTCGCCCTTTGGCAGAGAAACTCCATAAACTCCGATTACTCGAACTATGTTGGTGAGTCCAAAAATGTTTATCTCTCGGCTTCGGTGGTAAAAAATTCGGAAAACATTTTTTATTCAAAATCCATAGATGGATGCAGAGATATTGTAGATTGCTTTAATATTATCAATGGTTCAGAAAGTTTGTATGAAAATGTTGAAGCGCAAGGGAATTATGATTCGCAATATCTCCTGCTTTGCCGAAGTTGCCTAGATTCTTATTATTCGGTTGATTGTATAAATTGCAGCAATTGTTTTCTATCTCATAATTTACGCAATAAGAAATTTTGTATCCGCAATAAACAATACACCAAAGAAGATTATTTTAAAGAACTGGAAAAATTTAATTTAAAGAGTCGGACTTCGCGTCAAATTTTACTAAAAGAATTTGAAAAAATAAAAAAGCAGGCCATTTATCGTTTCGGTAACATAACCAAATGCGTGAATGTTACCGGAAATAATTTGTTAAATGTAAAGAATTCAAAAGATTGTTTTGAAATATACGATACTGAAAATTCTAAGTATGGCTACAGAGCCTTTTCACTGAAGGATTGTATGGATTTTGATTACGGGGGTTGGTCCGAGCTTCTTTATGAATACACGACAGGCGCGCTCAATCACTACAATGTTCATTTTACTTATTCTGCTATGGAGTCGGTCAGAAATGCCGACTATACGGAGTGGTGCAGAAATTGTAGCAATATTTTCGGTTGCATTTCGCTTAACAATGCCAAGTATATGATTTTAAACAAAGTTTATCCGAAAGAAGAATACATGAAATTAAGAGAACAAATTATCAAACAAATGAGCGCCACTCTTTTTAAGGATAAAAAAGGGAGGGTTTATAAGTATGGTGAATTTTTCCCGATTGAGCTCTCTCCCTGGGCATACAATGAAACCTTGGCGCAGGAATTTCACCCCACAACGAAACAGAAGGCGGAAGAAAACGGTTATTCATGGCGAGAGCCAAGTAAAAAAAATTTTGAAATCACAACCCCAGCGGATAAAATCCCAGACGACATAGATGATGTAGCTGAAGAAATTATGAGCAAAGTGCTGGGCTGCGCTCACTCGGGAAATTGCAATCATCAATGCACTTCCGCTTTCCGTATCACGGATTATGAATTGAAATTCTACAAGAAACATGATATTCCCTTGCCGGATAAATGCCCAAATTGCAGATACTATGAAAGAGTGGCAGTTATGCCTGGATTAAAGTTGTACAAAAGGGTTTGCATGAAATGCAAAGTAGTAGAATTTGAAACTGCGTATGCTCCAGACCGGCCAGAAAAGATTTACTGTGAATCTTGTTATAATAAAGAAATATACTGATTAGTTATAAAGTAGAAAGTTCATAAAGTTATAAAGTAAATAAAATGAACTCTGAAACTAAAAAATGTGAAAGCTGCAGTAAAGATTTCGTCATCGAACCAGACGATTTTGGGTTCTATGAGCAGATGAAGGTTCCGCCGCCAGTATGGTGTCCAGACTGTCGGAGACTGCGCCGCATGGCTTGGTACGGTTATAGAATTTTATACAAGCGCAAGTGCGATTTTACCGGAGAAAATATAATCACATTTTATCATCCGGATTTGCCTTATAAAGTTTACAAGCAGGACGTCTGGTGGAGTGATAAATGGGACCCAAAAAGCTATGGGAGGGAGTATGATTTTTCTCGGCCATTTTTCGAGCAATATAAAGAATTAATGGATGAAGTGCCCAAAGCATCACTCCACACGGAATATACCACTATGATCAATAGTGAATATTGCAATGCGGCCAGCTTTCAGAAAAACGGGTATCTTTGCTTTAAACATATTAAAGGCGAAGACGCTGCATATACCAATGTTGTTTTGAATATAACAAATTGTTTAGACGTGGCGTACTCGGTTGATCTAGATCTTTGTTATGAAACGGTTGATGTAGGACATTGTTTCCAATCTTTTTTCGTGCAAGATTGTCATACCTCTCAAAATCTTTATTTTTGCCGAGATTTGGTGAATTGTAGTAATTGTATAGGTTGTACTTCTTTGCGTAATAAAAGTTATTGTATTTTTAATGAGCAGTTCACTAAAGAAGAATATGAAAAGAAAATGAAGGAATTCGATTTTGGGTCCATGGCAAATTTACAGAAATTCAAAACAAAAGCATACGAGTTTTCTTTAAAATTTCCGCGGCGAGCGTTAAGGGGCGTAAATAATGTAAATACTTCCGGTGAATATGTATATAATTCAAAAAATACGCGTGATGTATACTATGTTTCCGATTCCGAGAATGTGCGGTATGCCCAATTGTTTATTAAAGGCGGGGCTCATAATTGCCATGATTTTACCGCCTTTGGAACGAGCTCAGAGTGGGTGTATGAAGCAACATGGACTGGATACAATACTTCAAATGTGAAATTTAGCGTCTGGAATTATCGCAACCACGACACCGAATATACTTTTGGCTGCCACGGTTCTGAATACTTATTTGGCTGCGTCGGATTAAACAAGGGTTCCTATTGTATTTTCAATAAGCAATACACCAAGGAGGAATATTTCCCTATGGTAGAAAAAATAAAAAAACAAATGGCTGAAATGCCGTTCGTAGACAGGAGGGGACTGAAGCACGGCTACGGCAGTCAAATCCCCATTGACTTATGCCCTTGGGCTTATAATGAAACTACCGCTTATGAATTTTTCCCGATAACTAAGGCAGAAGCCCTCTCCAAAGGCTTTACTTGGCGCGATGCAGACGAAAAAGAATATCTGCCTGCTAGTATGCTAGTACCAGATCATATCAAAGACGTGACGGACGAGGTACTGAAAGCCGTTTTGAAATGCGAGGCTTGCGGCAAAAATTATCAGATTATCCAAAAAGAACTACAATTCTTACGCCGGTCTAATCTGCCTATCCCGCGACATTGCCCGCTCTGCCGCGACCGTGCCCGCATCAAGCAAATGAATCCGATGGAGATGTATGACCGCAATTGTGATAAATGCAAAGCCAAAATTCAAACTTCTTACGCCCCGGACCGCCCGGAGATTGTGTATTGCGAAGATTGCTATAAACAGGAAGTGTACTAGATCAAGGTGTATAACTTTCTAGCATATGCTGAAATCTTATACACCTAGACCTTCATCGCTTTCAGAAACGAAAATTTTGTCTCTTCGTCGAGTTTGTCGGTAACGATGATCATGAGCTCGGTGGCGAGGCCGAGGTCTTTTTTGATATTAATGAAAAGGTTCTCATAAGGGAGAGGGGAGATCCAGACGGTATTTTTTATACAGACAAAATTTGCTTTCTTCAGGAGGTAGCGCAGGCTCTCACGCTCGGCTTTGCGCTCTTCCGGCAGATCCAAAATAATTATTCGCCACTGGCCGTCCCAAGAAGTATTTACGAGAGTGGTGTCGTTATCTAACTGCAAACTATGCACTTTTTTCCTACCTTCTTTCGTCAGTCGAGCATACTGATTTTGTGTCGTGGAAATTTGTTCAATGAGCCCTGCTTCCCGCAGGCCTTTTAGAGAGCGAGTTACTGCGTATTTGTCATTCAATACAGAGGCAACGCCTCCGTATAGCTCCGGCAGGGAAATAGCTTTTTTTTGGTCTAGAATCTTTAATATTTTTCTAGAATAGTCCTTTTTGCTTGACATACTTATAGCCTATCATATATACTGATTTATACAAGTTTTTCGCGACCGCGAAATGCATGTAAAACAGGTCTAACTTTATAAACTTTATAACTTTTAACTTTATAACATGAGTAAGATAATTGGTATAGATTTGGGGACAACAAACTCGGCAATAGCTGTCATTGAAGGTGGTGCACCGAAGATTATTGAAAATTCAGAAGGTGCCCGCACCACGCCTTCAGTCGTGGCTGTGGCGAAAAATGGCGACCGCCTGGTGGGCTTGCTCGCCAAGAGGCAGGCAGTCACTAATCCGGAGAATACTATTTACGGCATCAAGCGCTTCATGGGTCACAATTTTGACGATCCGGAAGTGCAGAAGGATTTAAAGACTGCATCTTTCAAGGTGCAAAAAGCAGCGAATGGCGGAGTAGAAGTAAAGATTGGCGATAAATGGATGCGCCCGGAAGAAATTTCCGCGATGATCCTGTCTAAAATAAAAGCAGATGTGGAAGCCAAGCTGGGAGAAAAGATTACCGAAGCGGTCATCACCGTGCCGGCATATTTCAACGATGCGCAAAGAAAAGCGACAAAGGACGCGGGGCAGATCGCGGGCCTGGATGTAAAGCGAATTATCAACGAGCCGACAGCTGCCGCTTTGGCATACGGATTTAATAAAAAGAAAAATGAAAAGATTGTGGTCTACGATTTCGGTGGTGGAACTTTCGATGTGTCCGTGCTCGAGATAGGGGATGATGTCATCGAGGTGAAGTCTACAGATGGCGACAGCCACTTGGGCGGACGCGATATCGACCAGAAGATCATGAACTGGATCGCCGAGGAATACAAGAAGACTTCCGGGGTGGATGTGCGTTCCGATAAATTGGCCCTCCAGCGCTTGGATGAGGCGGCTGAGAAAGCCAAAATAGAGCTCTCTACCGCGGTAGAGACAGAGATCAATATTCCATTTATTACCTCTACAGCCGAGGGCCCTCAGCACCTCCTGCTAAAAATGACCCGCGCTCAATTGGAATCACTGGCAGATGAGTACATTACTCGCTCCATAGACATCGCCAAGCGCGCGATGGCGGCCTCCGGTTTCAAAATCGAAGATATGCATGAGGTTGTGATGGTGGGCGGACAGACGCGCATGCCGAAGATTGTGGAGGAAGTGAAGAAGTTTTTTGGCAAGACTCCGAACTTGAGTATTAATCCAGATGAAGTGGTAGCTCTCGGCGCTGCGGTGCAGGCCGGAGTATTGCAGGGGGACGTACGCGACGTATTACTCCTCGACGTTATCCCGCTTTCGCTCGGTATCGAGACCTTGGGCGGGGTGGCTACTAAATTGATCGAGAGAAACACGACTATCCCTTCTAACAAATCCCAAGTATTCTCTACTGCGGCGGACAATCAAACCTCGGTGGAAATTCATATCGTCCAGGGTGAGCGCCCGATGGCCTCCGACAATAAGTCTCTGGGCCGATTTATCCTCGACGGCATCCCACCATCACCGCGTGGTATGCCCCAGGTGGAAGTGTCCTTCGATGTGGATGCCAATGGGATACTCAACGTGACAGCGAAAGATAAAGCTTCCGGCAAGACTCAATCCATCAAGATTGAAGCAAGCTCGGGCCTCAAAGAAGATGAAATAAAGAAAATGCAGCAAGATGCGGAAATTCACGCGGAGGAAGATAAAAAAAAGAAGGATACAGTTGAAGTTAGAAATACTGCTGAAATGATAATTTATACGGCTGAAAAGGGGCTCAAAGACGCGGGTGATAAAGTCCCGGCCGAGGTGAAGAGCGGAGTGGAAGCGAAAATTTCCGCCCTTAGAGCTCTAAAGGACGGCACGGATGTGGACGCGATCAAAAAAGCAACCGAGGAACTCTCAAACGAAATGTCGAAAATTGGGGAGGCGATGAGTAAGGCCGGTCCTTCGTCGAGCTCAGGATCTACGACGCCCGAAGAGCAGCCTGCGGAAGTTACAGACGTAGAACACGAAGAAAAGCCAAAAGAGAAAGGAGAGGAGGAGAAATAATTTTCCACAGGTTTGCTTGTGAGCGAATTAAAATAATATTAAGATTGATAGATGGCCGATATTAGTAATTAATAATTATTATAATTATGGATAACAATAATTCTTCAGGTACAAACACCATCCTTATCGTAGTTGTTCTCGTCATCATTGTTGGTTTGGCAGTCTGGTGGTTTACTGCTAGAAACAATACTAATGACACATCAGGCGTCGATGTAAATGTTACCCTGCCAACAGGAGATGATTCTTCTGGAGGCGCAACTCAGTAGAATTTGAATTAAATAGAAAATAAGCAAAAAAGCCCTTGCAATATAGGGCTTTTTTGCTTGACTTTTACATAAAAATGTGATACACTTGCATTGTTATCAGGATTGAACCCCTGGTAATCTCTACGAAAAGTTTCGTGGAGTTTGTACATCGAAGGAAGCCACATGGAAGTCAAGCGACAGGGTGAAATCGCCTTCTTGCTTTTGAAACATCGCATTCGAAGGGAAGGAGCGACGATCTCGCAGAACGACGCGCGAGAGCTGGGAGACACCGCAAAAGCAATTGGTGTTCCATTAGAGGAGCTCAAAGAGTTCGTCAGGCCCCTGCTGCACGACCTCGTCGATGAGTTCCTGTCCACCAAGAAGTAATCTTGGAAAACTAGGGTGGAGCTTCGGCTCCCTAAAAGGGTAATTGCATCCCTCGCTTCGGCGAACAGATGCAGAACAAGAACCTAACCCCGTTTTCCAAAACACACCGGACTGGTTCAGCGCTTGCGCTGGGCCGGTCCGTTTCTACTTTTACTTCAAAAATTTATAAATAAATGATACAATACTACAAATATGGAGCTCCCGGCATTGCCTATAAATAGGGATATTACTTACCTCGGTTTTACCACTTACCGCGACAAGAACCAGCTTTTCGGCATAAAGCGCAAGGATAGGCGCCAGCATGTTTATATTCTCGGAAAGTCCGGTACCGGTAAATCCGTCCTGATGTTCAACATGATTATCCAGAATATCCTGAACGGCGAGGGCGTGTGCGTGGTGGACCCGCACGGCGAGCTCGTCGAGGGCGTGCTCTCTGCTATCCCGCCGCATCGCATGAAGGACGTGATTTATTTCAATCCAGCCGATACGGAATACCACATCGGCTTTAACGTCCTCGAATTGATCGACCCGAAGTACAAGCACCTGGTGGCCTCGGGGCTCATGGGCATATTTACGAAAATTTGGGCCAACGCCTGGTCGGCCCGTATGGAATATATTTTAAATAACTGCATTCTCGCCCTCCTCGACACCCCAGGCACCACGCTCCTCGGCATCCCCCGCATGCTGGTGGACAAGGATTACCGCCAGAAAATAATTTCTAATTTAAAAGACCCGGTGATCAAGGCTTTCTGGGTCCACGAGTACGAGGCCTGGCAGGATAAATTCAGAAACGAAGCCATCGCGCCGATTCAAAACAAGGTCGGGCAATTCCTTTCTACCTCAATCATCCGCAACGTCGTTGGCCAGTCGAAAAGCACCATCAACATTTTTGACATAATGAACGAGGGCAAGATTTTCCTCATAAACGTTTCCAAAGGACGCATCGGCGAGGACAACTCGGCCCTACTCGGAGGCATGATCATTACCAAGATCCAGCTTGCCGCCATGGAGCGCGTGCGCATACCGGAGGAGGACCGTCGGGACTTTTATTTATACGTCGACGAATTCCAAAACTTCGTTACCGATGCCTTCGCTGGCATCCTCTCGGAGGCCCGAAAATATCGCCTGAACCTCACCGTGGCGCACCAGTATACTGCTCAGCTTGTCTCGGACAAGAGCTCGGCCGTGCGCGATGCCGTATTCGGCAACGTGGGTACGATGATCGTTTTTCGCGTAGGCGCGGACGACGCTGATTTCCTAGAAAAAGAATTTGAACCGGAGTTTACTCCGCAGGACATCGTGAACCTGCCGAACTACAAGATATACCTGAAGCTCATGATCGACGGAGTGACCTCGCGGCCTTTTTCCGCCAAGACTTTGCCGCCGATACTAAAGCCGAACGAAAAACACATCGAAGAAGAAGTCATCCGTTCTTCTCGGGCGCTCTACTGTAAATCCAAAGAAGTAGCCGAGCGGGAGATCAACGACTGGAGCGGGATGTCGCTCGGCGAGGATAATGCCGTCGGCAATATTGAGAGATTCGATGCGATATGTTCGGTTTGCCGCAAGCCGACCACGGTGCCTTTCAAGCCCGAGCCCGGCCGGCCGGTGTATTGCAAGGACTGCATAGCCAAGATGAAGTCCGGCGAGATAAAGCCGATAGAAGGCTCCATGAATCAAATCAAGCGCGATGAAACTAAATTTTACAAGCCGCTTGCCGATCTGGGCATCGAATTTCAGCAAAAAGCGCCGGAGAGGGAAGGCGAGAATAGAAAGGCTTTCAAGCCCAGAGAAAACAGAGAGAATTTCGCCTTAAAAGAAGTTCTCAAAAAAACTCTCGGCACGGCCTCTGTTCCCGTGGAGCCAGTTGCCCCCACCCCGCCTCCCGCAATTTCACTTGATTCGCTTAAATCTAAAATGAATCCTTCGCAAAGCTCAGGACCAAAGGACCGCGGAGCCAGCCATGCGGACATGGATAAGCTGAAGAATTTTATTGAAGAGAAAGTTATCGAACCCGAGAAAGCTACGCCGGAGCAGCAAAATTCCTCGCGCTTTACCCGTCAAAATCCGCCGGGCTCCGACGCGACTCAGAATTCTGCTGCTCCGGCTCCGCGACCCGATTCACCACCCAAGCCTAACCCTTCGACAGACTCAGGGTCTTCGGCTAATAAGCCTCGGGAAGTTCCGGAGGACGTGCTAAGAAAAATTCTAGAATAAAATGCAGTCCGAAACTAAAATCTGCCAAAATTGCAAGAAAGATTTTACGATAGACTCGGAGGATTTTAATTTCTATGAAAAGATCAAGGTCCCTCCACCGACTTTTTGTAATCTTTGCCGAGCGCAGAGGCGGCTATCATTCAGAAATGAAAGAAAACTTTTCAAAATAAAGGACGCCTTAACAGGCAAGGAAATTTTTTCTACCTATCCAGCTGAAAGCGGCAGGAAGATAATTACTCGCGATGCGTGGCTCAGTGACAATTGGGATCCCATGGATTATGAACAGGATTATGATTTCTCTCGCTCGTTTTGGGAGCAACAGCAAGAGCTCGAGAAGAAAGTTTACATGTACAACTTTAATGTCATAAGGATGGTAAATAGTCCTTATGCATTTAATGCCACAGCGCTTAAAAACAGCTACCTAGTCGTTAATTCAAGCTATTCCGAGGATTGTATGTACGGCAATGCGATTGATCGCTCTAAGGACTGCGTAGACAATTCGCATATCAATGAATCTGAACGCTGCTATGAATGCTTCTGGTTGCGTAAATGCTACCAATGCTATTTCACTATAATGTCAGCTGATTGTCGCAATATGTGGTTTTCTAGGGATTGCCTGGGTTGCAATGACTGCTTTGGTTGTGTCAATTTGCGTAAAAAATCATATTGTATTTTCAATAAGCAATACACTAAAGGTGAGTATGAAAAGGAAATTTATAGAATGAAGCTCCATACAAATTCTGGGTTAAAAGAAGCCAGGGAAAAAGCCAGAGAATTTTGGGCGACGCAAATCACCCGGCACCAACAAGGCGTAAGAAATTTAAATTCAACTGGGTCTTATGTTACTGACTGCAAAAATGTGAATGATAGTTATTTAATTAGGGAAAGTGAGAACATGCGCTACTGTCAGTATTTGCAGGTGCCAGGGAACAAAGACAATTATGATGTCAGTAATTGGGGTGAAGATACGGAGCTGTGTTATGAATGCATAGAATGCGGTCAGAGTTCGTATAACAATAAATTTTCTAGGAACTGCTGGCCAGCGTGCCGGAATCTAGAATATTGCGTGCATCTTTTTAGCTCCTCTGACTGCTTTGGTTGTGTTGGGCTCAAAAAAGCCCAATATTGCATTTTTAACAAGCAATACACAAAAGAAGAATATAAGAAGTTGGTAGAAAAAATTAAAAAACACATGGATGAGATGCCCCATATAGATTCCCAAGGATTAGTCTATAAATACGGAGAGCTTTTCCCCATGGAATTTTCACCATTCGGATACAATAATACTTTAGCCGCACAGCATTTTCTTTTGTCCAAAGCAGAAGCGGAAGCAAAAAATTACCAGTGGATAGAAACCGAGAGAGGGGAGTATAAAACCACCATAAAGGCCGGAGAGTTGCCCGAAGAAATAGAAAATACCGCCAATAATATTTTGAAAGAAGTGATAGAGTGCGAATCCTGCAATAACCCTTACCGGATCTTAGAAAACGAGTTAATTTTCTTAAAACGGGAAAAGATCCCTGTTCCCCGTATCTGCAGTGAATGCAGGCATGAACGCAGAATAAATGATCGACTGAAACTATTTCTATATGAACGTACATGTAAATGTGCCGGGGTTTCCGACGAAACAGGGAAATATAAAAATACGGTAGCTCATCATCACAAAGATGCTCCATGTGGAGAGGTTTTTAAAACCGGCTACTCACCCGACTCACCGCAGATAGTCTATTGCGAAAAGTGTTATCAGGCGGAAGTATACTAGGTATAACAGATTTGAACGGCCGTCTAAAAGTGTTATGAATCAAGAAACTAAAAACTGCCAGAATTGCAAAAAGGATTTCACGATCGAGCCGGAGGATTTTAATTTCTATGAAAAGATCAAAGTTCCACCGCCGACGTTTTGTCCGGAATGTCGGGCGATTCGGCGATTGATTTGGCGTAATGAAAGATCGTTATATCATAATATCTGTGCTTTTTCGGGTAAGAAAATAATCTCAATGTTCTCTCCGGAAACAAATCTAGTAGTATACGACCGTGATATCTGGTGGAGCGATAAATGGGACCCCACATCCTATGGCCAGGAGTATGATTTTTCCAAACCATTTTTCACGCAATTTCAAGAATTGATGTCGAAAGTCCCTCTTGCTAATTTAGGTAATACCAACAGCCCAAAAAGTGAATATGGCAACCATAATGCAGACTGCAAAAATTGTTATTTGGTATATGCATCGTTTAGCAACGAAAACTGCTCTTATTCGAATGGCTTGGTCAATACAAAAGATTCATTAGACTTATACAAAGTTACTAAATCCGAGCAATGCTACAACAGCACTCTGTGTGCAAGCTGCTACAACACTCATTTTTCCTATGACAGCGATGAATGCATCGATTCGATGTTTTTGACGTCGTGTCTAGGATTGCATAATTGCCTAGGATGCATTAATTTACGCCATAAACGCTATTGTATTTTCAATGAGCAATATACCCAAGAAGAATACGAAAGAAGGGCGGCCAGCTATAATCTGGGTAGTTATGAAGGCCTAAAAAGATTTGAGGAAGAATATAAGAATTTCATAAAAGATCAGTTCCGGCGCTTTGCATTTATTTTTAAATCTATAAATGTCACAGGGGATAATATTATGTTCGCTAAAAATAGTAGAATGCTTTTCGACAGCTATGGAGATGTGGAAAACTGCAGTTATATTACCCACGCAGTCAATATTAAAGACAGCCAGGATGCTTATGGTACCGGCGCTAAAATGGAATTGTTGTACGAAGGCGTGGATTGCGGGATTAATGCTTACAATATGCATTTCTGCGTTTTAGCTCATAGTTGTGTCGATGTGGATTATACATATATGTGTTTTGGTTCAAGCAAGCTATTTGGCTGTATCGGCTTGCGCAATCAGGAATATTGTATTTTAAACAAGAAATATTCAAAAGAAGAGTATGAAAAATTACGAGCAAAGATCATCAAACACATGAATACTATGCCGTATGTAGACAAACAGAGCAGAGTATATAAATACGGAGAATTCTTTCCGGCCGAACTCTCGCCCTTTGCATACAGTGAAACTATCGTGGAAGAGTATTATCCTCTCAATAAGAAAAAAGCTTTAGATTATGGGCTCAAAATAAAAGAAAAAGTGTCCAGAGACTATAAAATAGATTTAGCAACAGAAGAATTACCCGACCATATAAAAGATACCAATGAGAGCATAGCAGGAAAGGTAGTTGAATGCATGCATAAAGGTACTTGCAAGGAACAATGCACTGAGGCATTTAAGATTACTGCCGAAGAATTACAATTTTATAAAAAAATAAATATAGCCCTACCTCGGCTATGCCCGAACTGCCGGCACTTCCAGAGGCTTGCGAAACGCAATCCCCTGAAGCTCTGGCACAGGGCGTGTATGTGTGAGAAGGAAGGCCATGACCATGACAAGGTTAAACCTTGTCCAAATGAATTTGAAACCAGCTATGCGCCGGAGAGGCCGGAGATAATTTACTGTGAGAAATGCTATCAGAAGGAAGTTTACTGACCTCTCCCTAACCCTCTCCTTGGCAAGGAGAGGGGAAAGAAAGGGGTGAGGTGAATTAAAGAGAATTTACGGCTAGATAAGTCCCCACAATGGCGGCGGTTTCACCGCGGAGAGTAAGGTCGCCGAGCGAGGCACCTACGTAAAGGCCGGTGCGAGCTTCGTCGATTTCTCGCTCGGTGAAACCGCCTTCGGGGCCGACAAAAATGCTTACTGACTTTGCAGTTTTCTTAGGAGAATAAATAATATGACCGGGGTGAAAAATAATTTTTTCTTCTGCGGCGGAGCCGAAGGCGAGGGCGGGAGAGAAGTTTAAAATAGGGGAGAGTACAGGCAGAAAGCTCCGGCCGGATTGCTCAGTGGCCTCTTTAATGATTTTATTCAAACGCGCTACGTTAAGCCCGGTTTTAATTGTTCTCTCTGTTATAACCGGTGTAATGCTGGTCACCCCGCATTCGACTGCTTTCTGTACGGCTAGCTCGAAATTTTCTTTCTTTAGGATCGCAAGGTATAGATGCACTTTGCGATCTGCACCCACAGGCTCCAGAGTTTTGATGGCCTCAAAACCTCCATCAGTGATTTCATAGAGAGTATCGTGGCCGTTGCCGTCTCCAAAAATTACCTGTTCCCCAGGGATTAATTTGAGTACTTTATGGATCTGTTTAGTTATTTCCGGGTCCTCCGGGCGCCCGATAAAACGATGAATTTTCATGGTATCTATGATATAATCAAACCATAAATATTCCAAATGCCCAAGCCTAATCGAGTGCAGATAATCAAATACGGGCCGCCGCCGCCGGAACTGCCTGTCTTCGGTAAGGTAAAGCCGGAAGACGCGTCTTTCATTGGGCGTACCAACTATGTGGCCGCTCTTGAAGAGAAGAAATTTATTTTCGGCATCAAGCGCGTCGATCGTCGCCGGCACCTGTACATCATCGGCAAGTCGGGGGTAGGGAAGTCCAAGCTGCTCGAGCTCCTCATCCGGCAGGATATCCAGTATGGGCATGGGCTGTGCCTGATCGACCCGCACGGCGATGAATTCAAAAATATTCTGGATTTTGTACCCAAGGAGCGTATTGAGGATGTCTGTGTTATTGATCCGACCGATGTGGACTTTCCGGCCTCTTTTAATCCTCTGGCCAATGTGGACCCGGCATTTAAATTTATCTTGACCCAGGGGCTAATCGAAGTTTTCCAGAAACAGTTCGGAGCAAATTGGACGCCGCGCCTCGAGCACGTTTTCAGATTTACCTGTTTGGCGCTCCTGGACTATCCGCATGCCACCATGCGCGGGATGATCTCGATGCTGACCGACCGAAATTACAGGCAGAAAGTGGTGGAGTATATTACCGACGACATGGTCAAACGCTTCTTCGCTATCGAATTCGCCGACTGGTCGGAGAAATTTGACACTGATGCCATCATCCCGCTGGTCAACAAGCTCGGCCAGTTTCTCTCCGATCCGCTTCTGCGCAATATCTTCGGCCAGAAAGAAAACAAAATAGATGTCAGTAAACTCATGAATGAGAAGAAGATAATTCTCATCAATATCTCCAAGGGGCGACTCGGTGAAGAAAACTCCTCATTTCTAGGATCCATCTTTCTGACTAAAATCAAACAGGCGGGGATGGAGCGCGCTGGCATGCCGGAGAGCGCCCGGACCGACTTTTACCTATACGTGGACGAGTTCCAGAACGTGGTGACCCAAACATTTGAAAATATTTTATCGGAAGCGAGAAAGTATGCCCTTAACTTAACCATAGCTCATCAATATGTGGGCCAGATCATCACTAAAGTACATCAGGCTGTGCTCGGTAACTGCGGATCGATTATTACCTTCCGTATCGGCGGCGAGGATGCGGTGAAAATGAAGCCGGAATTCGCTCCACTTTTCGATGTGAAAGATATGATCAACCTGGCGATGACGGAGTTTTATATCAAGATGACCATCGACGGGGAGTCCTACGATCCGTTTTCCGCCGAGACTCTGAGAGTTCTGCCGCCTACCCACCCTTCCTATCAAGAGGAAATAATCGCCGCTTCGCACCGGAAATATACGATACCGAAAGATGCCGCGGCAAAACTTATCGCCGAAGAGGAGGCGACCATCATTCGCAGTGCGGAAGAAAAAGCCATAATAGAGGGTCGGGCAAAACGCCTATCTAAAGGGCGGGGCGAAGGCGAAGAGGCAAAATCTTCACAAGAAGCGGAACCTATGATATAGTGCAGAAAAATTATCAATTTTCAATTTAAAATTTAAAAAAATGTCAAAAGACTACTACAATATATTGGGCGTAGATAAAAAGGCCTCCAAAGACGAAATAAAAAAGGCGTTCTATAAAATGGCGCACAAGTATCACCCTGATAAAAAAGAAGGGGACGAGGCTAAGTTCAAGGAGGTGAACGAAGCTTATCAGGTGCTCTCAGATGACTCAAAGAGAAACCAGTATGATCAATTTGGCAGCGCCTATGCCGGGGGCAACGGCTATTCGCAGCAGGGCGGATTCGAAGGCTTCGACTTCAGTAATATGGGAGGTTTTCAGAACGGCGCAGAATTCGACTTCGGAAACCTTAATGATATTTTCAGCGACTTTTTCGGTGGAGGTATGGGGGGCAGAGCCCAGGCTCGCCGCGGGCGCGATATCTCGACCGAAATTCAGATTTCCTTCGCCGATGCCGTTTTCGGCGTAAGCAGAAAAATTTTAATTACTAAAACTTCAAACTGCCTCACTTGCAAAGGCAGTGGCGCCAAAGCGGGCACTAAAATGGAAACTTGCAAGAAATGCAACGGGCAGGGCAAGATCAGAGAGGCTAAGAGAACAATACTGGGGACAATTTCAAGCACAAAAATATGCGAGACCTGCCTAGGCGCAGGCGAAGTGCCAAAAGAAGTTTGCGAGACCTGTAAAGGCAAAGGCGTACTTCGCCGCGAGGAAGAAATATCCATTGCAGTGCCGGCCGGCATTCGTGACGGCGAGATGATCCGCATGACTAGCATGGGCGAAGCTGCCGCCCGCGGCACTCCGGGCGATCTGTATATAAAAATAAACGTGACCTCGCATCCGGTCTTTAAGCGCGACGGCAACGACCTGGTGATGACGCTTAATCTCAAACTCTCCGACGCGCTCCTCGGCCTGAAGCACCCGATCGAAACCCTTGATGGAGAGATAGAGGTTACCATTCCGGAAGGCGTATCCGTAAATGAAATTCTTAGAGTCAAAGGCAAGGGCGTGCCCCTAGGAAGTCAGACCAAAGGCAAGCGGGGCGATCTATTGATCAAGCTCAACATTAAGCTCCCGCACAAACTCTCGCGCAAATCCCGCGAGCTCATTGAAAAGCTCAAAGAAGAGGGAATATAAATGAAAATAATTGATCTCACTCATAGATTGTTGCCTGAAATCCCTACTTGGGATGGAAATGTTGGATTTGAATTATCCACTGAAGTGGATTATAAAGATTGTACTCCTCCTGATTTATTTCGTATCCAAAAAATAAAATGCGGTCTAAGTATGGGTACTCACATAGATGCACCGTCTCATGTTATACCAGAAGGAAGAACGATAGATAAATTAAGTCTGGAGGAATTAATGACTGACTGTGTTGTGATAGATGTTAGTGCTGAAGCGGATGCAAAATACATAATTATGCCATCGGTCATAGAAAATTTTGAAAAAGTATACGGAGAAATACAATCTCATAGTTTTATTATTTTTTATACCGGGTGGGATAAGCGCTGGGGAAACAGGGATAAATATCATAATAACCATAAGTTTCCAAGTGTGCATGAAAATACAGCTAAACTTTTATTACAACGAAACATAACTGGTATAGGAATAGATACGTTTTCTGCAGACACTGGGGCTGAAGGCTATCCAGTGCACAAGGCTATTCTTGGTGCAGACAAGTATTTAGTTGAAAATATTGTAAATGCAAAAAAGCTTCCAGCTAAAGGAGCAAAAGTTTTTATCTTGCCTATAAAAATAAAAAATGGAACCGAGGCCCCAGTAAGAATGGTGGCGCTAGTTTAATTTTTTAGAAAACTTATTCGCAATGATAGTGTAGGCTAGCTGGGCGGCGCTGTATTCAGTGATGACTGTTTCTTTTTGCGGGGAGACTTCCACGATGTCCGCGGAAATTAGCTCGCTTTTGGCTATCGCTCGCTCGATGAGGTCTACTCCGTAATACCAGGAGAGCCCGCCCGGCACCGGCGTGCCGGTGCCGGGCATGTATGCGGGATCAAAACCATCTACATCGATGGTGATGTAGAGGTATTTGGTTTTAATCGATTCTATTATTTTCTCTACCGGTACTGCATCTTTATTCCATTCGAAAACTGTCACGTTATTTTTCGGGTCGTTAAAGTAATTATATTCGTCGGTAGAGAAGCTTCTGATCCCTACTTGCGCCAGGTTATATCCGAGCTCGCTTGCATGGCGCATCACCGTAGAATGGGCGAGGTTTGAAGGCTTCTCGTTGTAATCGCTGTCATCGCGTCGTAGGTCGCAATGCGCGTCGATTTGGAGGATTGTGACATCTTTAGGGCTATATTTTTTAGCCAGTGCCTGGAACAGGCCGATAGAAACAGAGTGTTCACCGCCCAAAAGGAATACAAATTTATTCTGGGCCACCAACTTCTCGCAGTTTTCGCGTATTGTTTTCAAATTATCTTCCGGGGGAAGGTTTTGCACGTCGAGTTGCACATGCGCTGTCTTTACAAAATCAATCACTTCCTTTTTAAATTTACGATCAAAAAACTCAATTTGATTCTCGAGCATGTCGACTACCTTCGCGGGTCCCGCGGCGGTGCCTTTGTGGGAAGAGGCTGTTTTCTCATATGGCGCAGAAACTATTACCACATCCGCTTCTGCAGTATTTTCGGCATTAATGATACTTTTTATCATATATAACAGAGTATCATTTTAAATAAAAAATGCTATACTGGCTTTAATTTATGATTAAGACATGTGAATTTGTAAGTCCCGGGCATCCAGACAAAGTGTGCGACTTCATAGCTGACTCAATTTTAGATGCTTACCTCGCAGGAGATAAAGCGAGCCGAGTGGCAGTAGAGGTTATGGGGGGACACAATTTAATTAGCATCAATGGCGAGGTTACAAGCAAGAGTCATCCGGACATTGAATCTATTGTCAAAAAAATCGTGGGACAGGATTTCAATGTGGCAGTGAATTTAAGTAAGCAAAGTCCGAGCATTGCCGCCGGGGTAGACACTGGCGGGGCGGGGGATCAAGGCATAATGAAGGGCTACGCCACGGCGGATACCGCAAGCCTGATGCCGCGGGAATATGAATTGGCTCGAGATTTATGTAAAAAAGTTTACGAGAAATACCCATACGACGGGAAAGTACAGGTGACCACAGAAGTTGAAAGTGGAAAGTTAAAAGTGAAAAGTGTGGTTGCTAGCTTTCAGAATTCTAAAAACTCAGACCTTCTGCCACTTGTAAAAAGTATTATCGAGGCAGAAGAATATTTAATCAATCCTGCAGGCGAGTGGACTCTTGGTGGGTTTGATGCGGACACAGGCCTCTCGGGCCGCAAACTTGTGATAGATAACTACGGTCCTGAAATACCGATAGGTGGAGGATCTTTCTCTGGGAAGGACTACACAAAAGTGGATCGGAGTGGTGCATATATCGCGCGTAAGATTGCCGTGGATTTTGTGAAATCCAGCAAGGCCAAAGAAGTTTTTGTGAAGCTTGCGTATGCCATAGGCAAGCCCGAGCCGGTGATGGCGGTGGCCGCACTAGATGGCAAAGAGGTAAAAATAGAAGGGTATGATTTAACTCCAGCTGGAATAAAAAAGCTGCTTAATCTAGAAAATGTAAAATTCGCCGACACCGCCCAATGGGGCCACTTCGGCCGAGCAGAGTTTCCCTGGGAGAATTAAATGGTAATATAATTATATGGATGAAGGAAGATTAGGAAGAATGCCTCAAATTCCAGAGTTTCCACCTCTAAAACAAGAGGACATGAAAGAAATTTTTAATTTATATATTTCATTAATGGGAAAATTTTCTGTGGAAACAATAAAAGCTACCGCTCCAGGGTTTAAAGCATACACAGGAATAGACGAAGATGTGGGTAATGATTGGAATAAAGAAGTGCCATTTTATAACACTGGCATAACTTTTTCACAACTTTTATACACTTTAGCTATGACTAGGCATCCTTTAGTTAAAGGAATTACTGATTCCGAGTTTGATGATTCGAAGTTTGACGCAAAGGAATTAATCGAACAGAAAATTATGAAGGGAATGAAAATTTTAGATTTAGGATCTGGCCCAAGACCAGTTTTTGCCAGATGTTGTCGCGCTATGGGAGCTGACGTCTGGACTGTTGATAAGCCACCAAGATTATTCGGTACTTATGAGTTTAGGACAAACAGAAAACTTCTTAGTAAGGAGCAATGTGAATTAGAAGATAAGAGGCACATAGAAATTGACTTAACAAGTAAAAAAGCCACAGATGTTATTAAAGAAAAATCTCGTGGGGAATTTAACCTAGTGACTGAAGCTAATCTTATAGGTCCTGGATTGCATACAGATGAACAAAAGAGGAGTGTTGCTATGCCTCTACTAAAGAAAGGAGGAGTTTATTATAGTGTAAGTAATTTCAGACCAGAATTAAAAGAATAAACTAAAGCCTTGAAACCTTTTGGCCTTCGGGGACGTCTTTGACTTCGTAGCCGAGAGTGTTTATTTTCTCTCGTAGCTCGTCTGACTTTTCAAAATTTTTATCTTTACGGGCGCGCTCGCGCTCTTTCAAAAGCTCGATAATTTCTTCCGGTAGTATTTCCTCCTTTATATGTTCGAAACCAAGGCCAAGGACTTTGTCGAAGTCGAGCAGGGTGGCTTTCTTGTCTGCGTTACTCATATTCTCGTCCTTAATCATGTCCCAAACCAAGGAGAGCGCCCGCGGGGTGTCCAGGTCGTCATTTAAGTACTGCTGGAACTTATTTCTGTATTCTTCGTGTACTTCACCCACCTCCTCGCCAAGGTCCAAATAGAGCCTATATAGGCGTTTTAGGGCCGTTTCCGAGCCCTCCAGGGCTTCCCAGACGAAGTTTACTCTGGTACGGTAGTTGGCCATCAGGAGCCAGAATCGGTAGGAGAGGGGGTTGATGCCTTTGGCAATTATATCCCGCAAGGTATAAAAATTATTGAAAGACTTTGACATCTTTTTCTGATCCACGAGCACCCATTCATTGTGTAGCCAGTATTTCACAAAGTGCTTACCAGTAGCACCTTCGGATTGCGCTATTTCGTTTTCGTGGTGAGGGAAGATGTTGTCTACTCCGCCTGTATGTATATCGAGCTCTTCACCGAGGCTCTTCATTGACATGGCTGAGCATTCTATGTGCCAGCCGGGACGGCCTTTGCCCAAGGAGGTATCCCAGAATACATCCCCATCCTTTTCATCCCAAGCCTTCCAAAGAGCGAAGTCCTGTGCGTTGTCTTTGTCATATTCATCCGTCTTGATTCGCCCCGAAGCATTTTCTTTCTGATTTTCTATTATTAAATGTGAGAGCTTGCCGTAATTTTTAAATTTTCTAATATCATAGTATACGCTCCCATCCGGGCTCTTGTAAGCGAGCCCCTTTTCGAGAAGCTTCTCGATTATTTTTACCATCTCATCTATATAATCCGTGGCCTTGATGAATTTAGCGGGGGGTAGAATATTTAAAGACTTTATATCTTTATAAAATTCTTCCGTATAAAATTCGGTGAAGTCTTTTAGAGTTTTGCTTTTTTTTTGTGATTCGCGAATAGTTTTATCGTCAATATCGGTGAGGTTCATGATGTGCTTGACCTTGTAGCCGTTGTAGAGGAGTACTCGCTTCAAAACATCGGCGAAAACATATGCACGGTAATTGCCAATGTGTGCGTAGTTGTATACCGTCGGCCCACAGGAATACATGCGCACCTCCTTCGGGTTTATGGGTATGAATTCTTCTTTCTCCCGCGAGAGGGTATTATGCAGTAATATTTTTTTGTGAGTTTTCACTGAATTCATTTCTATAAATCGAGACAAGAGTATAAAGGAGGCTGACGCACAAGGGTCCGATCAGGAGCCCCACCGGACCCAGGAATGATATTCCGCCGAGTACCGCAAAGAGAATGAGTAGAGGGGGAATTTTAATCGAACGGCCTATCACCATCGGACTCAAGAAATTATCGATCATGCCTACCGCTACCACTGACCAAACGAGAAGCCCGATCGAGGCCGGTATGTGGCCTGTCGCGTAGAGGAATATGATCGCCGGTACGGACACTAGCGCTGTGCCGATGGTGGGCAGGAGGGAGGCTACTGCCGCTACCACTCCCCAGAGCGCCGGGTTGGGAACATGAAAGATCCAAAGCCCGACACCCATCAATATTCCCTGGATTAAGGCTATCAGGAGCGATCCTTTTATCACGGTGTTTACGGATTGGGCCAGCCGGCCTATTATTTTCTCATCGTGAATATCTGAAAGCGGGGAAAGCACGACGACGGCATTCCGCCACCGCTCCCCGTCCTTAAGGAAGTAAAAAATAATTAAAAGCATTAACAGGAATGAAAAGAAGGCGGAGATGACAGAGGTAAATATATTAGCAACATGAGAAGATAAGAAGGACACGAATTCCCGAGTCTTTTCTTTAACGTTGATCTGAATGCCTTCCGGCAGGACCCGGTTTACTGTTTCATCCAGGGATTCCAGGAAGGGCTCGATACTATTGCCATCCACCACTTCGCGATAGAGGTCCTGGCTTTGATTGAAAACCATCGTCCCCACAATCAAAAGCGGACCGCAAAGCACTATCGTGAACATAAGGACGGTCATAAGTGCCGCCAGCCAGTTGGAGAACCTTATCGTCTTCCAGCCTTGGTAGATGGGATAAAGCACAATTGAAAAAGATATGCCTAAAACCAAAACTACCCAAAATGGGCGAAAGATCAAAAAAGTGAAAATAAGAGTGGCAAGGAGAAGTCCAAAAAAGAAATATCTTTCTATCGATTTTGAATGCATAAGATAAAGTATAGCAAAATCTTGCATATTTCCACAATATCGGCTAATATAGGCCCATATGAAAAAGGAGGAATTTGCGGTTATTCATACCGGTGGCAAGCAATACAAGGTCTCGGAAGGAGGCATTGTTTCTATTGAAAAAATAAAAGGAGAATACGCCAAAGGGGACAAATTGTCCTTCGACAAAGTGCTCCTGGTGGACGACGGCAAGGACACGACCATCGGCACGCCCTACATCTCTGGCGCGAAAGTAGACGCGGAAATCGTAGAAATCGGCCGGGCCCGCAAGGTGATGGTAGTGAAATACAAGCAAAAATCCCGCTATCTAAAGCGCAACGGCCACCGCCAGCCGTTTTTCAAAGTGAAGATTGTTTCAATAAAATAAAGTTTATTTTATTGCCGATTTTTTAATGCGTTTTTGAGCGTGTCGTTGTCGGAGTATTCCAGCTCGGTGCCGGTGGAGAGACCTTTGCCAAGAGAAGAAATTTTTATATTTGGAAAAGATTGTAGCTCTGTACGCACATAGGCATCGGTGTGGTCGCCTTGAGGGGATATGGCGAAGGCTATAATTACCTCTTTCAGATCCGTATCTTTTTTTATTTTATTTTTTAATTCTTCGATCCGCACTCGGCTTTTGGTACTTTTCTCCACTATCGGCACCAGGCCGCCCAGGACAAAATATTTTCCCTGGTAAGTCCGGCTTTTACGGACACTTTCCAAATCTGAATCTTTCTCCACCACCATAAGGAGCGAGGCATCCGTATTGGGGCTGGCGCAAATATCACAGGCACCTTTCTTGTTTTTAGAAGCGAGGAAGAACCTGAAACATTCCCGGCATTGCGCGATGTCTTTTTTTAATTCCAAAACCAAGGAGGATAGGTTGGCGGAGTATGCCGGTGTCCTGCCCATCAGGAAATACACAAATCTTTTTGCCTGCCTTTCACCTATGCCGGGAAATTCCTTGAATATTTCAGTCAATTTGTCGACAGTATCCATAAGATATAGTATATCTTATTCCATCAAACTCTAGAACTCATCCAAATCACTTGCAGCTTTTGCCGATGTGAACTCGCTCAAGTTGCTTTTTTCCAGGTTCAGGAAGGTGGTGGTTTTCTCGTCGAAGTAAAGGTCCACTTTGCCGGTCGGACCATTGCGGTGTTTTTCGATCAAGATCTCGGCAATGTTCGTTTTCTCGGATTCATCCTTGCCTTTATCCTCGCGATGAATGAACATCACGACGTCCGCATCCTGCTCGATGGATCCGGAATCTCGGAGGTCGGAGAGTCGGGGCTTGCCCCCGCGGGATTCTACCGCGCGAGAGAGCTGGGAAAGGGCGAGTACCGGCACATCGAGCTCCTTGGCGAGCGATTTGAGCGAGCGGGAAATTTCCGTGACCTGGTTGACCATCGAGTCGTAATTCTTGGAAGTGGTCATGAGCTGGAGATAGTCGACGACGATGAGGTCCACGCCTTTTTCGACTTTCAGCCGGCGAGCCAGAGCTTTCATCCGCACGATGGAGTTGCCGGGCTGGTCGTCGATGTAAATTTTTGCCTTGGCGAGCTTGTCCAGGGAATCGCGAAGTAGGGAGAATTCACGATCCGAGGAAAGGCGGCCGGTACGCAGGTTCCAGGCATTCACGCGGGACTGCGCTGAGAGCATGCGGTCCACCAGCTGCTGGGAGGACATTTCCAGGGAAAATATCACCACTGATTTGTCGTGGTTGATGGCCGTCATCCGGGCGATGTCGAGGGCGAGCGTGGTCTTACCCATAGAAGGCCGGGCGGCCAGGATCACCAGGTCGGACTTCTGAAAGCCGGAGAGCATGGTATCGAGGTCCTTGAATCCGGTCGGCAGTCCGCGTAGCATGCCCTTGTTCTCATGAAGTCTTTCCAATCTCTCATAAGCTTCCGGCAGAGCGTCCTTCAGAGCAACGTATTTTTGATTCTTCGGGGAAGAGATAACATGAAAAACTTTTTTCTCCGCCATATCGAGGATGTCATCCATGTGGTCATCACCTTCTTCAAAAGCAAGCTCGGACACATAGTCGGCCGCTTCGATCAGGCTGCGCAGAACGTATTTTTTTTGCACGATTTCTGCATAATGCTTTACATTAGTGGAGGAGGGGACAGTATTTATTATTTCCGCCAGGTAGGAACTTCCTCCCATTCGGTCGAGGAGTTTCTGCTCGGTGAGCTTGGTCGAGAGTGAAAGCATGTCGATCGGCTCGTTTCTGAGCGAAAGGTCGAGCATTGCCTTGTAGATCATTTTGTGTTTCTCGGAATAAAAAGAATCAGGGCTCAGTATGTCTTCCACTTCGTGGATGGCGTCTTTGCGGAGCATGATAGAGCCCAAGACCGCCTGCTCGGATTCAAGGCTTTGCGGAGGGATGCGCACACTGGAGGGCTTTTTTACCATTTCCGAATTCTAGCATGAAAGGATTTTTGTCAAAGCTTTAAAGTGAGCAAAGGTGTTATTAAAATGGGGACATCCTCCAAAGGCGGACAAGAATATGCTAATATATTGGATATGTCTAAAAAGGTAGCATTGTCAGGCATCCAGCCTTCCGGTAAGCCTCATATAGGCAATTATTTTGCCATGATGAAGCAGATGGTGGACCTCCAGGATGAGTATCAGGTTTACGCTTTTATTGTGGATTATCATGCTCTCAAATCCGTACAAAATCCGAAGGAAATGCGTGAGAATATCATAAGTGTACTTCTCGACTTTCTGGCTATCGGCCTCGATCCCAAGAAAGCCTTAATTTATAAACAATCCGATATTTCAGAACACACCGAGCTTGCTTGGATTTTTGATACGATTACCACTATGCCGTATTTAATGCGCGCACACGCCTTCAAGGACGCGGAGGCGAAGAATAAGGAAATAGACGTGGGTACTTTCAACTACCCGATACTGATGGCGGCGGACATCCTGCTTTATGATGCCGATGTCATCCCCGTTGGTGCCGACCAGAAACAACATGTCGAAATTGCGCGCGATGTCGCGGAAAAGTTTAATCGTATTTATGGCGAAACTTTTAAATTACCCGAAGCAAAAATTTTGAAAGAAGTGGCAGTAATACCTGGTACTGATGGCCGGAAAATGAGCAAGAGTTATGGCAACACTATTCCGCTTTTCGCCGAGTACGAGGAGATAAAAAAAGCTGTGATGAGTATTGTCACAGATTCAAGCGAGGGGATTCCGAAGAATGTGTACGCAATACACAATCTCTTCCGTCCGGCTTCCGAGCTCCTGCCACTGTATGAGTCAAAAGTCGGCAAATACAAGGAACTCAAAGAAATCTTGATCGAAGACATCGAAAAGTTCATCGCCCCGATGCGGGAGAAAAGGAAAAAATTGGAAAAAGACATAAAGGGCGCACTAAAAATCCTGAAAGAAGGCGGACAGCGAGCCAAGAAGATTGCGGCTAAGAAAATGGAAGAAGTGCGAGAGAAAATAGGCGTGGACGTGTATAATTAGTATATAATTAAGCAAATGCCCAAGATCAAACTTTTTGTTGCACTGGCTCTCGCACTTGCCGTGTTTATTTCTCCAGATTCGGTTCGGGCGGCCATCATCGATCTTGACGTTTCTATTTCCGGTAATACTTTGCTTATCAATTCCTGCGGGTCCCAACTCCGGCCTTATATAGGGTATAAAGGATATGTAAATGATGTGGAGGTAATGACCACAGGCTTTTATGGCGGTCTGCCCTGCTACAACGGCGACGTCTTTATTCAGGACCTGACTCAATTCTTGCGGTCTTACGGGGACGTTAAAACCATTCGATATGACTTTTATATCGCAACCGATTTCTCCTCTCCGCTCTATGCGACCTTTACTGTTTATTATTATGGCTCCAGTTTTACTCTCACCCCGCCGCCACCCGCGCCAGAATGCACGGTGAATTGCTTTTCAAACGTTTTGTTTCTTCCTGGGATAAAAGGCAGCGTGCTACAGACATCAAATGACGTTCTCTGGCCACCAACCACTTCCTGGAGTAATGATATCCCCCAACTTGCCCTCAATGATGCCGGGGAGAGTGTGAATGCTGTTTATGTGAACGGTGTGCTAAACGAATTTTACGGTACAGATGTTTATCTGCCGTTTTCGGAATTCATGGATGGTCTAGTGTCCGAGGGTCTGATCCAGGAATGGCTGCCGCTGGCTTACGACTGGCGCTATTCGCCGGAGAAAATATTGGCGGATGGAATCAAAACAGAGCACTCGACTCTCGACGTGCTCGACGAAATACAGAAACTTGCGGAGCATTCCCGCACTGGCAAAGTGAGCATCGTTGCACACTCCATGGGCGGCTTACTGGGGAAAACGATTATCAAGAAGCTCGAAGAGGAAGGTAAAAGTAATTTGATTGAATCTTTTATAATGGTCGGTACGCCCCAGCTGGGTACCCCGCAAGCTGCGGCCGTGTTTCTACACGGTGACCACGAAGGAATTCTCGGCGGCTTTATTGTGGATGCGTCCGAGATGCGTGCTATCGGCAGAAATATGCCTGGAGCCTATAATCTTTTGCCTTCGCCTCGGTATTTCAACGAAGTTGCCGACAAGGTAATTGAGTTTGACCCGACTGCTTCCTTTACCGATACCTGGCGCGTGCTCTGGGGCGAGACCATCGACAACTTTACCGAATTTACGTCCTTTCTCGCCGCCGAGGGTGCACCTCGCGATAGGCCGGCTGAAAATATTCTGACTAGTCCTGAAGTTCTTCGCCGCGACCTCCTTGACGGCGCCTATGCTTTTCACAATACCTATGACCACTACCAAATTCCAGTCGATATTCGCGTTGTCCAAATCGCTGGTTGGGGGATGCCGACCGTAAAGGGAGTTAAATATAAACTAATGCACCAGACACCGAGCTATGAGGTGGAATATACAGTTGAGGGAGATAAGACAGTTGTGTACCCATCCGCCGTTTCATCGATGACAGACGAGACGTATTATTTTGATCTTGCTGTGTATAATGCACTTGAAAATTTCCCCGATTCTCAACATAGGAGTTTGCTTAATACTTTTCCTATGCAAAGTGTAGTTAAAAAAATTATAGAACAAGGCGAGATTTCTAACAATTCAATAATAAACGATACAAAGCCAGATCCAGGGAGCATTTATGATAAATTAATTATTAGCATCCACTCCCCAGTTATTCTTGGTGCCTATGACCAACTTGGTAATTTCACCGGTGTTGAACAAAACCAGGATTTATCAGCCGATATATGGTCAGTTAAAGAAAACATACCCGGCAGTTCTTTCTTGCAAACAGCCGAAGGTCAATATATCTTTGTTCCAAAGGAGGGGACATACAATTTCGTATATCGAGGCATTGGCGACGGGCCCACAACCGTCAGAATCGATAATTTTTCCATAGATGTGATGACTACGCTTGCCGAGTATTCGGATATTTCGACCACCATAGATACCAGAACCGCCTTTTCAGTATCAGCTACCCAACCCGAAGAAACAATTCTTCAAATTGACTACAATACTGACGGGAAAATAGATGATTCCCTGTATGCCGATGACTACCAATTTACTCTCGCTCAGCTTCTTGAAATTCTTAAGAATAAAGTAAGTTCATTAGACGCTAAAGATCAGGTCAAAAAGCAACTACTTAAGAAAGTTGAAAATCTGGAAAAGAAAATTAACTCAAATAAGACAAAAAAGCTTGATAAAAAATTATCTAAACTTATTAAAGATATCATCAAAAAAGGCAAAAAGGGCAAGCTCGATAGCCAATCCACCGAAAAGCTTATCAATCTCATTGAGCAAATTGAGGGTGTGATATAATCTAAACATGGATAAAAGAAAATCAATTTCGATTTTGTTTATGGTTTCTATGGTTGGAATTATCGTGGGGTATATTTTAACTAATTCCACAAAGTTTAATATCTGTGTATTGAATCAGACGATTACGGAGGCAACCTGTATAAACTTCTATGAAAGATTAGGAGATCCGCTATTTTATGGCATGCTAGCATTAACTGTTGTGTTCCTTATCCTTCTTTTTATTCCCCGTGCATTTGATGCTTGGAGGAAGTTTGCCGTGTGGTTTATTCCGCTGGCTGTGCTACTTTTCATTTTTTATCCGGATCCCGGCTCCGGCGATCTTTTTTCTCCATACCCCGAGCAAGTATTTCAGTGGGTGAGTGGCCTATACGTACTCATCAGTGTATTTATCATCGTCCGTGCTGCCCGTAGATAGTATTACCCTTGATTTTTCTAAGAATTATACTTCAACATACTAGTATGCTGATACGGCACAAAAATATATGAAAAACAACATAGATCAGTACAAGAGGGAAGTGATAGAGGTGATAAGCAAGGTAGCGAGGGATAAGCAGCTTCTGGCTGATTTTGTGCGAGATATACTAACGCCCCATGAATTTGAAAATATTGGTATTCGTTGGCAAATAGTGAAACGCCTCGCGAAAGGGGAGCATCATGCTTCCATTGCGGCTGATTTACATCTAGGGGTTGCGACCGTAACCAGAGGATCCAGGGAAATGCGTAAGAAGGAGGGAGGCTTCAGACGGGCTTTGAAAGTTATCCACAAGTAATCCCCTTTGCAGTCTTGCTTTTCTTTTTATCTCATACTAGTATGCTAGTATTAAAACAGAGAAATATGAACAAGACCAAGGATAAAACAGGAAAATCATGGTGGGGCACAAAGTCTCTAGCTTTTGCGCCGTTCCGTGTATTTCTCTTATTTCTTCCTACTTTATAACTTTCGACTTTTAACTAATCAAGAGGAATCCATCAAGTGGCGCAATCAAGCGCCCGTTTTCGTTTTCAGGATAGTTCTTCGATGGGAGCACAAGATGAGCCAAGAAGGCCCGACACCGCAAGTTCTGGAGTTGCTTGAAATGGTCCGGACTGCTGTGCAGGCGAACCGGCTTTCTGAAGCAGAAGCAATCATGCTCAAAGTAAGAGAATTGATTGCGTCTGACAACCCGAATCCATTAAAACCTCGCCGCAAACCCGGCTGGGGATAAATCTGAGAAATGAAGGTGGGTGGAGTC
>Ga0209542_10002160_pt1 | contig 44717 bp, 33 predicted proteins | sample RifCSPhighO2_01_FD_184028 | JGI IMG/M metagenome (GOLD analysis project Ga0209542, IMG submission 184028) | Soil microbial communities from Rifle, Colorado - Rifle CSP2_plank highO2_0.1 (SPAdes) (version 2) | ecosystem: Environmental > Terrestrial > Deep subsurface > Rock core/Sediment ...
GAGCACCGATTAAATACGACACCCCGCAAACGCCACGGAGGGAAGACACCACTAGAAGTATTATTCGAACGCACCGGTGTTGCAATTACTTATTGAATTCAGCTTTTGCAGGTTTTTCCCGTGTTGTTGCGAGTTGCCCCGCCAACCCGCGGGTTGGCGGGGGAAAAACAATGACGAAATTAAATTAGCCTTATGTGAACTTATAAAAATACTTTGAATAAACCACTAATCTTAAAAAATCCGCTAAACTTTAAGACAATATTGTTATTGTTTATTTTGGTTGGGGGGGGCTTTATTAGTAGGGCTTCCACAGAGTGCCCACGCCGCCACCCTCTACTGGGTCGGCGGTAACGGTGATAACGTGGGGACGAATGCCAATGACTGGTCCACCACCGACCCCACCGCCTGTACCGACGGCGCCGGTAACGGCACTGTCCCGGGTACTTCAGACATCGCCACCTTCGATGCCGATTGCGACAGTAACGCCACCATTGCCGCCAACTGGAGTGTGGCTGGTATTGATATCAAGAGTGGCTACATCGGTACCCTCACCCAATCCGGTGCTAATACCCTCACCGTCGGTTCTTCCAATTACACCCAAGCCGACGGGACGTTTACGGGGGGAAATGGGAGTATCACAGTCGGTGCATTCACACTCTCTGGTGGCACCTTCACCTCGACGACCGGTACCCTCCAAGTGGGCAACAGCACGACGGGCGCCTGGACCCACACCGCCGGAGGCACCTTCACCCACAACAGCGGCACGGTCAAGTGGGCCGGCGCGAACGGTGCCACCTGGAATGTGGCCACCAGCGAGACCTTTAACAACTTTGAAGTGGCTGCGAGCAGTAATGGGAAAACCCTGACGATTGCCTCCGGTGATACCATTGTCGTAAACGGCACTTTGACTCTGACTGATGGCAAGGTCGGTACCGGCACCCTTGAGGGCAAAGGCACCATTTCCGTGGCCTCCACCATGGACGGGGGAACGGGGATCATTTTGGTAGACGGTGCCGGTGATCAGAGCTTTAGTATCCCCAATGGCACAGTTTTTCCTGGGCTCACCCTGAACCAATCCAGCACGACCGTAAGTTTTGCAGCCGGGGCCACGGCTACCATCGATGGCGCTTTTACCTTGCAAGCGGGCACCTTCACCGCTTCCTCTGGCACAACCAAGTTTGGCGCTGCTGAAACCAACGGTTCTCTTACCATCTCGGGAGGCACGTTCAATCACAACAGCGGCACCATTCAATGGGCCGGCGCGAACGGTGCCACCTGGAATGTGAATACTTCCTTGGCGCTTAACGATCTAAATGTGGCCGCTACCTCCGCCGGCAAAACGTTCACCGTGGCTTCGGGAGACACTATCACGGTAGCTGGCACCCTCACCCAAACTAAAGGAGGAATTGCAAGTGGAGGTACTTTAGAAGCCGACGGTGATGTCACCGTGGTAGCCTCTACCGCCGATGGCGGCACGGGCACTATCACCTTTGGAGGATCCTCAAATCAAACCTTCACGCACACGGGAGCAACCCAAACCAGTGGTATCTTACCCCTCATCAACATTAACAAGACGGGCGGCACGTTAACCTTTGCCGCGGGTATCATCCGCACCACCAACAACTGGACTTACACGGCTGGTACCCTAGACGCCACCACCAACGATTCTACGGTGGTGTTTGGCAGCGCCAGCTTAACCATCACCGGCTCTCATACGTTGGATAATGTCAATTTTAACGGGGGAAGTGCGGTTAATTACACCATCGCCAACTCTAATACGCTCACGGTGGCAGGGACATTGACCCTCACCGACGGCCTCATCAACCAAACCACCATTCCGGCTACCGGTTCCGTATCTGCGCAAGGCAATGTCACAGTGGGATCAACCTGGGACGGCGGTACCGGCACACTCGTTTTTTCCAGTTCCGGAACCCAGACGTTTGACTTAACCGGGGCCGAGGCACTTTTTAATGGCGACGTCAAGGTCAACAAGAGCGGAGGTCAGGTGAATCTGGCTTCTACGTTTACGGCGGACGCTGCCTCCCAAGACCTCATCATCGAAGAAGGCACGTTTGATTTGAATGGGAACAATCTCACGGTGAACGGGACGTCAGGTCAGCTGGATGTGGAGAGTGGCGGGAACTTGCAGCTCCAAGGAGGGGAAACCATTACCGCCAATGCCAGTAACCCCGACCTCCAAGTCGGCTCCACCGTCATCTACAACGGCACTGGCTCTTACCTAACCAGCCTCGCTGCCGGCAACACCTACTCTAACTTAACGTTTAATGGTAGCGGCGGTGTCTGGGAACCCAACGGCGCGGTCACCGTCAACAGCAACCTCACCATCACGGCTGGCACCCTTGATATTGATGGTCAGAACCTCACCGTTACATCAACCTTCAGCAATTCTGGCACACTGCGGTTAACCGGCGGTGAAACCACGGTCTCCCTCACCAACGACACGGATTCCGGGACGGTGGAATATGACGGCACTTCCACCTACACCTCGCTGAAAGCGGGAAACACGTATAACAATATTATCTTCAACGGCTCGACAGGAGACTGGACTCACACTGGAACGCTGGATGTTAATGGAAATCTGACTATTACCGCCGGTACACTTCAGTCGGGCGGCCAAAACATCACCTTAGCTGGCAACTGGTCCAAGTCAGGTACTTATACTTCAGGTTCCAACACAGTCACTTTTGACGGCGCCGTCGCTCAAACCTTGACTGGCGAAACCTTCTATAATTTAACCATCAATAATACTCATGCCTCACCCGACGACACCAATGATGTTGATTCAAGCACAGCCGTCACAATTACAAATACGCTCACTGTCACCGACGGACAGTTTTAACCGACCACAGCCTCTGATTTCGTTGATGTCTCCATTGGCGCCAGCGGTATTTTAAAACCCGACAGTAGCGCCAGTGTGACGGTGTCGGGCAGTTGGACCAATTCAGGAACGTTTACCGCTAACAGCGGCACAGTCACCTTAGATGGCAGTGATCAGACCATTTCGGGAGCTTCAACCTTTAATAATTTAACGAAGACTGTTACCACAGCCCGTACCCTCACATTCCCCGCATCAGCCACCCAAACCATTACAGGAACCCTCACCCTAAATGGCGTCTCCGGTCAGCTTCTCTCCCTCCATTCCAGCTCCACTCCCACCCAGTGGTTAATTGACCCACAGGGAACACGAACCATATCTTACCTTGATGTCAAAGATTCCAACAACACTAATGCCACCGCTATCACCACCGCCACCTTCAACATCACCGACTCGGATAACAACACCAACTGGACATTCAACACTGCTCCCTCCATTACCGCAGGGCCTTCGGATGGTTCGTCATCTTCAACCACTCCCACCAACGTGGGCTCTGCTGTAACCTTCACTGCCACAGCCACAGATTCCGGGGGAGACAACTATTATTTAGCAATTTGCAAAACCGACGCCATCACCGCCGTTAATTCCGCCGCTCCAACCTGTGATGGAGGAAGCTGGGCCATTTCAAGTTCCACAGTAAGCGGAGCAGAAGCATCTGTAACCTACACCACTCTAACAGCGGATTCTGAAAGCAACGCATGGTACAGCTTTGTCTGCGACAATAGTACTAGTTCTTTTTGTTCCTCATCTTCGCAGGGATCAGGTAACTCCGGTTCGCCTTTTGCCGTCAATCATGTGCCAGCTTTTACAGCCGTCTCTAATACTTCAGGGAGCATTACCACGGGAAATACCGTCACATTTACATCAACCGGCTCTGACTCAGACACTAACGGAACATCTGACACCGTAACTTTATACATCTGCAAATCCAATGATTTTAGCAGCGGCGTCTGCGGCGCCGCTGGAACTTGGACCTCCAGTCAAGTTTCGTCAAGCAACCCCACAGCCACTTACACCATTATTCAAGACAACGGCGACGCCACTCACACCTACTACGCTTACATCGTAGACAACCATTCTTTGGGATCTGGCAGTAATCCAAGGTCGGGAAGCTTTACCTCGGACGTCATAATGTCGGTGGGCGGAGGAACCGCCATTACCTATCCGCGCTCAATAACTCCTCTGCCGACAACAACGGCTCCCCAAACTACATCCGTACCGCCCCAAATCTCAAGTCCTCCACTTACCAATCAGCCTTCGGGAGTCCCTGCGGATCCAGTGTACGAATTGGTAAGTGGAGGTAAAAACCAATCCTTAATCCAAAAAATCTTAGCCCAAATTGAATCATTAAAAAAACAAATAGTCATACAAAAAATCTTAGCCCAAATTGAATCATTAAAAAAACAGATTGCGTTTCTTCAAAAAACTCCAACCCCTAATTCGGGTGGCGGGGGAGTCGGAGTCCCATCCACCCGCTTGGCTTTTGATGTAAAGTTTTTTGCCGACCGGGTTTGGAAGTTTAGCGATTCAATTAAATCATTGGGAAGCAACTTCCAAAGTCCGTCTGTAATACAAAAATTAGTTGGTAAGAAATGGACTATCCCCGGTTTTACTAATTCCACGCTGTCAAACCAAACAAGAAAAGAAACGCCGCAAAGCATATTAAGCCAGCCTACCTCTCTTGAATCTTTGTCCCTGCAGGCAAAAAAGAGCATTCCAACTGATATTGTCTTCCCTAAAATCGCGGGAGGCTTGGTTGATTTACCGATTTTCCTTTCATTTAATACTCAGGGCATAGGAACACAGCGCTTCAACACACTTTCAGGCAGCCCTATGAATCTTTTAATTAAGCCCTCGCAATCCGCAAGGAGCATCCGTTCAGTAGTTACCTTAAAAAAAACAAACTTTTCTAAAATTAACACTTTTATTTTAGCCCAAGATAGTCCAAGCAATACAAAGAATGTTTTTACCGCTTCGTTGGCGGATTTAAGCGAAACAAACATTCCTGTAATTCCCTACAAAGAGAATGTAAGTTTTGTAGTGCAAAGATTTGAATATATTTTGCAACAGGACGGCATTTACCAAGCCAACCTTGTTTCTCCTGCAGTAGAAGGCGAATATGAAATAACTACCACCATAGAATACGATAATGCTAATATTCCCCTCAATCAAACTAAGCTGGTAATGGTGATAGATCCAGAAGGATATGTATATACCCAGCTTCGCGAGGGAAGACTAAGAATACAAGGCGCCAAAGTTTCTATCTACCAGTTAAATCTCACTACTAAAAAATATGAGCTTTGGAATGCGGCAATATTTAACCAAAAAAACCCCATTATCACCGATGAATCTGGCAAGTACGCCTTTTTAGTGCCTCCAGGCGCATATTACATAAAAGCAGAGGCAAAGAACTTTAAGATTTGGCAGTCAGCCAATTTCCCGGTTCGGGAAAACAACAGCCTTCATATTGACATTCCGCTGAAGAAGAAGAACTTTTTTGAGAGGATTTTTGGATGGTAAAGTACTAGATTTAGTTTATTGTTTAGCGGGAAGAAGCAGGGGTTTGTTTTACAAAAAATCTAATAAATATGGAGCTATAACGGCTTGTTTTTTAGTTAAAATTTTGGTATAATTAACTATTATGAGGCAAAATATTGTTATAAATAACGACAAAGAAAGGGAATTAATCACAGATCTAGAAGCTAAGAACGACATAAATTCAGAAAGGATTAAAAAGCTTTTAGCATTGCCGGATTTAACAAAAAAGGAAAATTCACCTATTAAAATTTTAACTAACGAAGTTATTAAATTACCAAAATTTATTGATTTTGATTTAATTGATATTCCAAGAATAGTTTCTGTGGAAGATAATTTTGATCTTTTAAATACGCCCAAAGATCATCCAAGTCGAAGAGAAACAGATACATACTATATTACTGATACAGATATTTTAAGAACGCAAATGACGGTAATGTGGCCTTATTATTTTAAAAATACAGATGTCTTGGAAAAATTAAAAACAAAAGGGGAAGTAATGGCTTTGTCTTCGGGAATAGTTTTTAGAAAAGACGAAATTGATAAAAAGCATTTTCCAGCTTTCCATCAAATAGATTTTTTGTATATTTGCAGGAAAGATAAAAAAATTGTTACACAGAAGGATTTAGAAGAAGTCCAGTCAGATGCCGTTAAAACTATTTTTGGAAAAGATATAGAGTTTAGGTTTTTAACGGACACGTTTCCTTTTACGGATCCATCAGTTCAAGTGGAAATTAAATTTGGGGGGAGTTGGATTGAAATTACAGGAGCTGGAATAGTTCATACTGAATGTTTGAAAAACTTTGGGTTGGATCCAGAAATTTATAATGGTTGGGCAGGTACTTTTGGAGTTGATAGGCTTGCTATGATAAAAATGGAAATTCCAGATATAAGAATTATTTGGTCAGATGACTCAAGAATTACCAGTCAATTTAAAGATATTGATAGTAAATATAAAGAAGTGAGCAAATATCCTTCGGTAGTTCGCGATATTTCTTTTGTCATTGATAAAAATATAAACTTGAATAATTATTACGAATTGGTACGCGATGAAGCAGGTAATTTAATTGAACAGGTTGAACTGGTTGACCAGTATGAAGACGAAAAAAAATGGCCAGGTAAAAAATCTTACACATTTAGAATTATTTATAGATCTTTGGAAAAAACTTTGATAAACGAAGAGGTTAGTAAGATCCATGAAAAAATAACCGAAAAGACAAAACAAGAATTGAATGCTATAATTAGGTAATATTTATGGAAATAAACATTAAAGACGTGGGCAAAAAAAATGAACTGAAGAAATTCATGCGTGCCAGAAAGCATTTGGTCTGGTATGTAAAAAATCCGGAGAATTTGGATTTAGAGTCAATTGTTGAACATACTCTAAATTACGGTGACTGGGACGATGTGCAAACACTTATTAAAATTGCTGGTATTAAAAACGTGGCAGAAATTTTTAAAAAACAAACCAGCAGGTTTAGGACAAACTATCGCCCCCAGGTAAGCCATTATTTCAATCTTTATTTTAAAGCCCATGCATAAGGAAATTTTAACCAAAGAACAGATTCAAATGCTTCCGCTCATCAAAAGTTTTTCAAAAAACTTCGGATTAGTTGGTGGCACAGCAATCGCTCTGCATATCGGACACCGTGGGTCACTGGACTTTGGTATGTTCTCCTTGAAGCCATTTGGTAATGTCCAATTGCGCCAGAAAATAGCCGATCAAATTCGCATTGATCAGGTTTTGGTTAATAGGCAGAGGGAATTTACTGCCATTGTCAGGGGCGTTAAAGTAACTTTTTATCATTATTCATTTCCGATAACCTTTACCAAAAAATTTGGCTACGAAATACGAATGCCTGACCTTTTAACGCTGACCGCAATGAAAGCTTACGCCTTAGGCATGAGGGAAAAATGGAAGGATTATGCGGATTTGTATTTTATTATTAAAGATTATTTTTCCGTTGAACAAATTACCGAAAAAGCGAAGGAAATTTTCAAAGAAGAATTTAATGGAAACGGGTTTCGTAATCAGTTGGCATACTTTGACGATATCAACTATAGTGAAAAAATAGTTTGGATGCCGGGATTCGAAACAGAAGAAAAAACGATCAAGGAGGCATTGGAAAAGTTTAGCGTATCCTAAAACATTAAGCAATTATGAGACTCAAAATAAAAGACGCGGAAGAAAAAAAACCAAAGAAGGAAATCAAAGAGGTAAAAAAAGTGGTTAAAAAAGAACCGCCTGTTTTGGTTGCCTCCCAAAAGGAAAAGCTTATTGAGGCGGGCGGGGAAAAAATAAAAAAAGCTAAGCCCTGGGAAATAAAAAAATCTGATAGAAAAACAGAAGTTGTTGAACCTGCCCGCAATGCTTCGCATAGCGATGCAGGCGGGGAAAAGGCAATAGAAAAAATGTCTGAGAAAAAAGTAAGAAAAGACGGTGAATACGGTGCCAAAGATATTCAGGTGTTGAAGGGTTTGGAACCGGTAAGAAAGCGTCCTGGAATGTATATTGGTTCTACCGGGCTTGATGGTTTGCATCACTTAATTTGGGAAGTGGTGGACAATTGTATTGACGAATCAATGGCTGGGTATGCTAAAGATATTGAAGTAGTGTTACTCCCTAACAATAGGGTGAGAATTTCTGACGACGGCCGAGGCATTCCCGTTGAAAAGCATCCTGATACTGGAAAGTCTACCCTAGAGACGGTGCTGACCACACTGCATGCAGGAGGAAAGTTTGGAGGAGACGCCTATAAAGTTTCGGGCGGGTTGCATGGAGTGGGGGTTTCGGTAGTGTGCGCGCTGTCAACTTTTATGGAAGCCCAAGTAGAAAGAGATGGAGGGAAATATGTGCAAGAATATTTTAGAGGAGATCCAAAAGGCGCAGTAAAAAAAGTGGGAGATTCAAAAAAAACAGGAACCACCATTACCTTTGACGCTGACCCGCAAATTTTCCCTGAAATAAAATATGACACTAAAAAGATTTTGCAGCACTTGCGCCACCAGGCCTATTTAACCAAGGGCGTAAAAATTATTTTTATTGATGAAAGGAAAAAGCCTGCCCGCAATGCTTCGGGCATAGCTGGTGTAGGCGGGGAGGAAGTATCAAGTTATGGATTTTACTTTGAAGGCGGAGTCGGTTCATTTGTAAAATACTTAGTGATGGGAAATACCCCAAGGCATCAAAATATTTTTTCGGTGGCTACTACCAAAGAGGATATATTTGTTGAAGCCGCTTTTCAGTACACCCAAGAAATGGAGTGCACCGAACAAAGTTTTGCCAATAATATTTTTACGCCAGATGGAGGCACTCATATTTCTGGGTTCAGAACAGCGTTGACTCGATGCTTAAACACTTATGCAAGGCGCGAAGGGTTTTTAAAAGAAAAAGATGAGAATTTTACCGGAGACGACGTTCGAGAAGGGTTAACGGCAATAGTATCGGTTAAAATAAAAAATCCGCAATTTGAAGGCCAGACTAAGGCAAAGTTGGGAAACCCGGAAGCTAAAAACGCTGTTGAGGATGCGGTGGCAGAAGGCTTAACTGATTATTTAGAAAGATATCCAACTGATGCGCGGGCCATCATTGAAAATTGTATTTTGGCAACGAAAGCTCGTTTGGCGGCAAAGGCTGCGCGTGCTACCGTGTTGCGAAAAGGAGTTTTAGAAGGATTAGCATTGCCCGGTAAATTGGCTGACTGCTTGTCAAAAGACCCTGAAGAATCTGAATTATATATTGTGGAAGGGGATTCAGCCGGCGGTTGTTGGTCAGGCGAAACAAAGGTTGCGTTAGCTGACGGTAGAAATATTTCTTTTATAGAATTAGTTAAAGAGCATAAAGTGGGGAAGAAAAATTATTGTTACACTGTAAAAAGTGATGGCAGTATTGGTGTTGAATTAATTCTAAATCCAAGAAGAACAAAAACGAATGCAGAAGTTATTAAAATTATTCTAGATAATGACGAAGAGTTAATTTGTACTCCGGATCACAAATTTATGTTAAGAGATGGAGGTTATAAAGAAGCGCAAAATTTGACACCGCAAGATTCGTTAATGCCTTTGTATAAAAAATTATCTAAAAAAGGAGGTAGAATTACTATTGAGGGGTATGAAATGGTTTTAAGCCCTGTAAATTCGCATTGGATTTTCACTCATATGTTATCTGATAAATATAATTTGGAACATGGTATGTATCCAATAGAAAATGGTTCGCATAAACATCATATTGATTTTAATAAACTAAATAATAATCCGGAAAATATAATAAGAATGACTCCAGAAGGACATTTGGAGTATCATCGTAATTTGCTTAAATTTACTTTGCATACGGAAGTTAGTAAGGAAAAGGCGCGTCAAGCGCACCAGAGAAAGGAGTATAAAGAAAAAATAAGTATGATAATGAGTATGCCAGAAATGAAAAAAATGTTGAGTGAAAGAGCGAAGATTCAGTGGACTGATGAAGAATATAAAAAATTCATGACGGAAAAATTCCTTGAATTTTATAATACAAATACAGAATATCGCCAAAAAAATAATGAATTATTAAATATTAACCAAAAAAAGTATTGGGCAAGTAAGGATAATAGAAATAAGCAATCGGCAAAGGTGACGGAATTTTTCAAGGAAAACCCAGAGTTGAAAGAAATACTATCTGTAATGGCTCAAAAACAGTGGAAAGATGAAAGTCTATTGAAGTGGCGCGCAGAAGAAACTAGAAAACAATGGACGCCAGAATTTAGGATAAAAAGAGAAAATGCATACAACCAAACATATTTGAAAAAGTTTTTGGTTGCAATGAAGGGTGTTTCTGAAAAGTTTGGTGCTATAGACAAGGATATTTATCAAGAAGAAAGATCAAGAATTAATGATAAAAGTTTATTGAAATACGAAACAATTCTTGAAAGATTTTTTGATAAAAATGAAAATAAGTTAAAAGAGGCTGTTTTGAACTATAACCACAAGATTAAAAAAATAGTTAAGCTGGCAGAAAAAATTAATGTATATGATATTGAGGTTCCCGGAACTCATAATTTTGCCTTGGCTTCGGGAATTTTTGTCCATAATAGTGCGAAAATGGCCAGAGACAGAAGATTTCAGGCAATTTTACCGCTGCGAGGTAAAATCTTAAATGTGGAACGAGCGCGGTTGGACAAAATGTTGGCCAACAAAGAAATTAAATCTTTGGTCATTGCTTTGGGAACCGCCATTTCAGAAGACTTTAATTTAGAAAATTTGCGATACCATAGAATCATTATTATGACTGATGCTGATGTTGATGGTTCGCACATCCGTACATTACTTTTGACTTTATTTTACAGGTATTTTAAGCCGATTATGGAAGCAGGTTACATTTACATTGCCCAGCCGCCACTATATAAAATCCAATCAGGAAAGTTTGTAAGTTATGCCTACAATGAAGAACAGCGCGAAAAAATGGTGAAAGATCTTGGCAAAACATCGGTAAATTTACAAAGGTATAAGGGTTTAGGTGAAATGAATTCAGAACAACTTTGGGATACTACGATGAATCCTGAAAATAGATTATTACTGCAAGTGCAAATTGACGAAGGCCACTTAGCCGATAAAACATTTGATATTTTAATGGGAGAAGAAGTAGAACCTAGAAAAAAATTCATCCAAACGCATGCAAAATCGGTGAAGAATTTAGACATCTAAATATAATGAATAAGAATTATTTACTTATTATTATTTTAGCCATTGTTGCGGTGGCGGGGGTAGTCAGCGCATTTTTTTACCTTAACCATAAATCTTCAGAACTAATTGCTTGTACTATGGAAGCAAAAATGTGTCCTGATGGTTCTTATGTTGGCAGAGGAGGTCCAAAATGTGAATTTGCAAAATGTCCTAATGTAGTAATGTCGGGTACTATTAAAGGAAAAGTAGATGTAGGTCCTATTTGTCCTGTTGAACATGAAGGCGTATCTTGTCCAGTGCCACCTGAAGCATATACTTCACGCGAAGTTATTTTATACGCCGTTGATGGAACTACGATAGTAAAAAGAATGCATTTTTTGCCTGATGGGACCTATGTATTTTTAGTGCCCACTGGTACCTATGTTATTAATATTCCACAACAGGGAATTGGTGGTAGCAGTGAATTACCAAAAACCATAACTGTAGAATCAGGCCAAACAGTTGAGTTTGATTTTTCAATAGATACTGGAATTCGGTAATAATGAATATAACATGGAAAAGGAGATTAAATATAAATTAAAAATAAGTAACAGGGCGAGGTTAATGAGGTTGGAAATAAAACAAAGCGGAGAGTTGGTGGTGACGGTGCCACGGGAGACGGATTTTTATTTGGTAGAGCAATTTATATTTAGAAAATCACACTGGATAGTTAATAAGTTGAAATATTTTAAATCCATAAGCGGAAAAATATTTTTACATACGAACAAGAAAGAATATCTGCAATACAAAGAAAGGGCAAGATTATTGGTAGAAAATAGGATATCGTATTACAATAAGATATACCATTTTAATATTAATAGGATAAGTATAAAAAATACAAAAAGCAGGTGGGGAAGTTGCAGTAAAAAAGGAAACTTAAATTTTAATTATAAAATAGCATTGCTGTCAAAGGATTTGGTGGACTATGTCATTGTGCATGAATTGTGCCACTTGGGGGAATTTAACCATTCAAAAAAGTTTTGGAAATTGGTTTCGCTAACCATTCCAAATTACAAAGTATTAAGAAATAGATTTGAGCGATAGTGAAAACTCCGCCCTCTATGCAGTAACAATAGTCAGAATAAATTATAAAATTACAAAAATAATATTAATGCATTTTGCTCTATAAGATTAGCTTAGAGGGCGGGGTGCTTATTACATTCGCATGTTTGAAAAATTAAAAGATTTACATAAATTAAAACAAATGCAGGACTCTTTTAAAAAAGAGAAGCTAACATTTGAAGATAGGGGAGTTTTGGTTACCATGAACGGGAATTTTGAGGTTGAAGAAATCAAATTGAGTAAAGAGCTTAGCGTAGAAGAACAGCAAGAAGTATTAAAGTATTGTTTAAATAAAGTTCGTGAAGATATTCAGAAAACATTAGCCCAAAAGATGATGGCATCGGGAATAAATTTTTAAAAAAGTATTCTCCAAAAAATCGCTTAGTTATAATCCTATTGCATAAATTTATTATAAAATAGGATTATGGGCGATTTTTTGATACAATGATAAAATATGAAAATTACATTTTTTGGCGCGGCGCAAACGGTTACGGGGTCTAAATACTTACTGGAAGTTAATGGTTTTAATCTATTATTAGATTGCGGAATGCACCAGGGCAAACGCGATATTGCGAACCAGTTAAATAAAAAATTTCCTTTTGAAGCTAATAAAATAGATGCGGTGATACTTTCGCATGCTCATGCTGACCACTGCGGAATGTTGCCGGTATTGGTGCGGGAAGGTTTTAAGGGAAAAGTGTATTGTACTGCTGCCACTACTGATATCGCCAAATTTATTTTAGAGGATTCCGCAAATATACAAGAGCAGGATGCTTTATATTACAATAAACATCTTAAAGAAGGGGAAGTTAAAATAAAACCTATTTATACAAAACAGGATGTTAAGAAAACTTATGGTCACTTTGAACCCGTATCGTATTTTAGGTTGAGCAACCAATGGACGCAGTTGGCATCCAATATTAGATTCAAGTTTTATGATGCAGGGCATATTTTAGGGTCCGCAATAACGTTGTTGGAAATTACCGAGAATGGCCAAAAGAAAAATTTGATATTCACGGGGGATTTGGGTCGCCATTTTTTACCCATATTACGAGATCCTGAATTTGCAAAAGAAAATGCAGAAACGTTGATTATGGAAGCAACCTATGGCAATAAAATACATAAGCCCGTGGCGGATTTGGAAGGCGAATTAAAAACTATCATCAATGAAGCGGTAAAAAATAATAGTAAAATTATGGTACCAGCCTTTTCTTTGGGAAGAACCCAAGAATTATTGTATGTGTTGCATAAATTATTAAATGAAAAGGCGATTCCCGCGTTGCCAATTTATATAGATAGTCCGCTGGCGCAAAAAATCACGCGGGTTTTTAATACCTATACTTCGGATTTTGACGAGGAGTTTTGGGAAGATTTTGGTGAAAAAGGAGAAAAGGCGTTTTTATTTAATAATTTAATTGCCGTAAGTTCTGTCAAAGAATCACAGAGTATTAATAATAAACCAGGACCGTTTATGGTTATTGCCGGGTCTGGTATGTGCGAGGGCGGAAGAATTTTACACCATTTAAAAAATAATATTGAAGATGCAAATAATGTTATTTTGATTACAGGATATCAAGGGGAAAATACCTTAGGCAGAAAAATTATTGAAGGTGTAAGTCCCGTTAAAATTTTTGGATTAGATTATCAGGTTCGTGCCAGAGTAATTATTTTAAATGAACTTTCGGCTCATGCTGACCAAAAAGATTTATTAAATTATGTCAGTCATGTTACCAGTCTTAAGAAAGTATTTTTAGTGCATACTGAAATGCCCCAAGCCACCGTTTTTAAAGAAGTAATTATACAAAAGTATCCTAATGTTAAAGTGAATATTCCAAGTTTTGGGGAAGTATTTGAGATTTAGCGCGGCAACTAACTAACTATTGACTTGCTTTTATCTATCGGCTAATATGTAAGCAAGAATATATAAGCGGCCGACGGGCCGTTTTTAAATAATTGCGATACCAATATACGAATGCATACTGATGATACGAATAAAATAAAATGAATATCATTCAAAAAGTAAGAAATTTTTTTAAAGAAGTATATGCTGAATTAAGAAAAACAAACTGGCTTTCACGCAAGGAAGTTTTAAGGTACACTATAATTGTATTAATAGTTACTGTTGTTGTATCGGCGATTTTGGGGGGGTTGGACTATATATTTTCAGAAATATTAAAAACGTTTATTTTAAAGTAGTTTAATGGTTATTAGTTAATAGTTTTAGTTAATTAGTTAATAGGCAAACTAAAAACTATCAAACTAAAACTAACAGACCACTCAAGAGTGGTCGGGACTAAAAACCAACAACTAATATGGCTAAACAATTACTAGAACAAGAAAAAAATTGGTACGTAATTCACACTTATTCAGGATATGAAGATGCGGTTGCTAAAAATCTAACGCAAAGAATTGAAAGTTTGAGTATGGAAAACAAGATTTTTAATGTGATTGTGCCAAAAGAAAAAAAAATAAAAATTAAAAATGGAAAAAGAAAGACAGTTGAAGAAAAGATTTTTCCTGGATATGTATTAGTAGAAATGATTGTGGATGATGAGTCCTGGTACGTGGTAAGAAATACCCCAAGGGTTACAGGATTTTTAGGGGCGGGGACTACGCCAATTCCAGTTTCCCAAAAAGATATAGATGACTTAATGAAAAGAATGGATGCGGGCGAACCAGAATTTCAAATTGATTTTGAAATTGGGTCAGCAGTAAAAGTGTTAGATGGGCCATTTAAAGGTTTTGAAGGAAAAGTTTCTGAAATTGACCAAGCTCGCGGAAAAATTAAAGTGCTGGTTAATATGTTTGGGAGAGATACGCCTGTTGAGTTGGATTCTCTTCAGATTAAGAAGGTTGGAGTATAAGCGACAACCCCGCCCTCTATGCTATATTTATAAAGCAGGCGGAAATATAAATAATTTAATAGTAAGATCTAGCGTACCCGTTTTTCTAACAGCTTAGAGGGCGGGGTGCTCATTTTATTCGCATATGGCAAAAGAAATAAAAGCAGTCGTAAAAATTCAAATCCAAGCAGGCAAGGCAAATCCTGCTCCTCCGGTTGGACCAGCATTGGCTCAACACGGGCTTAACATTGCTGAATTCTGCCAAAAGTTTAACGAAGCGACAAAAGATAAAATGGGTTTTGTAATTCCAGCAGAAGTGACTATTTATAAAGATAGAAGTTATGTTTTCAAATTAAAAACTCCATTGGCGTCAGAATTATTAAAGAAAGCCGCGGGGATTGAGAAAGGGTCAGGTGAGCCAAATAAAAAAGTGGTTGGCAAAGTAACTAAAGCGCAGTTAAAAGAAATAGCAGAAGTAAAACTCCCAGATTTAAATACTACCGATATAGAACAAGCAATGAAAGTGATTGCTGGGACCGCCAGAAATATGGGCATTTCTATCGAGAAATGACCATATTTTCACAGATGGGGTCGGGAAGATTGGGTATCTTCCCGTGTCGGAAATTATTCAAAACCGAGGGTTTTGAAGGAGCGACAGCGACGAATATGGGGATAGAGGTAAAGGGATAATTTTAAAAACAAAACAAAAAAAAACGGCTTACAGGTCGTTTTTTTGTTTGCTTTTTTATTTTTTAATTAGTAAAATGGAGCAATTCTCATAAATATAAAATAAACTTTGTATGTGAACTTTAATATAATTTATGATAATTGCGTAATCCCGCACCAAAAAATCATGGTCTTAAATTAAGAATATATTTTTTTGGTGCGCGGGTGGAACAACTATGTTAAAAGAGATACGGGAAATAAAAGATGGGGTAATGAGAATTACCAGCTTAAGTGAAAGGTGGTATGCTAAAATGTCTGTTAATGAAAAGACCGGGCTGCCTGAATATATTTATTATCCTTCATCAACATGGATATCAAGTTATTATCCTAAAGGAATTTATTTTTATAAGTGGCTTGCTGAAAAAGGCTGGGATGAAGCTGAATCGTTAAAACAAGCGGCTGGAGAAAGAGGTTCGCGGGTGCATCATGCTTGTGAAGATATAGATAATGGAAAAGAAATTAATATTACTGATAAGTATTTAAACCCATCAACCAAACAGCAAGAAGAACTTTCAAAAGAAGAAGTGGATTGCATTGTAAGTTATAGGGATTTTTTAGATGAAGTAAAACCTGAATTATTAGCGCAGGAAATTACATCATTTGGCGATGTTTATGCGGGCACCGCTGATAAAATTTTTGCAATAAAAGAGGGGAATCATCGTCAAATTTGGGTGGTTGATTTAAAAACCAGCCAGTCAATTTGGGCAGAATATGAATTACAAATTTCTTCTTATTCTCATATGCATTTTGATTATAAAAATATGGGAATTACTGATGACGAGTGGCAAAAAAGAAAATTAGCTATTTTACAAATAGGATATAAAAAAAATAGTAAAGGTTATAAATTTACTGAAATGGAAGATAAGTATAATTTATTTCGCAATGTTGCCTATGAAATTTGGAAAAACGAAAATCCAGATGTAAAACCAAAAGAACGGGATTATCCCTTGGTTATTTTTTCAAAGCTTAGGAGAAAAAACAAAAAGTAAATTAAAAATATCATGATTTTATCTGATAGGGACATCAAAAAATATTTAAAAGAAGGGAAAATAAGCATAAAACCTCTTTTTCCAAGTTCAATTCAACCCGCATCTGTTGATTTACACTTGGGGGCTGACTTTTTGGTTTTCAGGACGCATAAGGGTGTATGTATTGACCCGAAAGAACCGATAGAGAATTTAATGGAAAAAGTGACTATTAATAATGATAAGCAATTTATTATCCACCCCGGCGAATTTGCGCTTGGTATGACGTACGAAATTATTGGGGTTGCCGATGACATGGTGGGGCGCCTTGAGGGCAAGTCTTCTATTGGCAGAATGGGTTTAATTATCCATGCAACCGCGGGATACTTAGACCCCGGAAATAAATTAAAAATGACGCTTGAACTTCATAATGTTTCAACGCTTCCCATAAAGCTTTATTACAAAATGCCTATTGCCCAAATGTCATTTACACCGCTTTCTTCTAAGGCCGATAACCCCTATAGTAAAAAAAGAAAGGGAAGCAAATATTATGGCAATATGAAACCGAAAGCTTCGCAATACTGGAAAAATTTCAAAGAGAATAATGGCTGGATTAAATTTAATGGCAAATAATTATGAGCAAAGATGACGAAAAAGTATTAGTAGTGCCAGCTGAGGTGATTTTTAATAAAGGCAAATGGCAAGGATTAAAAAAAGATAATGTAGATTATTATCTGGATTTAATAAAAAATAATTACCAATTTAAAAAAAGGGGGGATGTAGAAACTGACCCATCATGGCAGCAAATAATTCCATATATTGTTTTTAGTTTTGAAAGCAAATATTTTATTTATAAATATTTACTAAAGGCAGGGGAGCAAAGGCTGGTTGATACTTATCAAATTGGAGTCGGCGGCCATATTAATGAAATTGATACTAGTGGTTCAAGGGATGTACTAGAGGAGGGAATGATGCGTGAGTGGTCAGAAGAAGTTGAATATAAAGGTAATATATTAGAAAGAAAATTAATTGGATTATTAAGCGATGATTCACGCCCGGTAGAAGCAGTACACTTGGGATTAGTGTATAGTTTTGTAGGAGACAGTCCAGAAATTTCAATAAAAGAAAAAGATAAAATGAAGGGGGAGTTGGTGGAATTAAAAGATATTGAAGAAAAAATAAAAGACAACGATGGTATTTGGATAAAGTTAGTGTATAGGGATTATTTAAGTAAATTAATAAAGTAAGTAAGTAAGGAATCTTCGCAATTGAGGATTAAACGTATAAGATATATCAAGCCTCTATTGCGAAGTGATTTCATTCGCTTCGCTTATAAAATCAATGCCAAAAGGAAAATTTTTTGTGTTGGAAGGAATGGACGGATCCGGAAAAGCCACACAAACAAAATTATTAACAGAAACACTGATAAAAAAAAGTTATAAGGTTGAAAAGGTAGATTTTCCGCAATATGGAAAGGGATCAGCGGCGCTTTTAGAATTGTATTTAAATGGTGGTTATGGCACTGCGGAAGAAATTGGGCCATATCGAGCATCTATTTTTTATGCATGCGACAGGTATGATGCCAGTTTTAAAATAAGACAATGGATTGCCGAAGGGAAAATAGTTATTTCAGATAGATATGTTGCTTCAAATATAGGTCATCAAGGGGGGAAAATAATAAGTAACAAAAAAGAATGGGAAAAATATGTCAGTTGGTTGCAGGAATTAGAATATAATATTTTCAAAATTCCAAAGCCAGATTACACATTTATTTTGAAAATTTCTCCAGAACTTTCCATGAAAATGTCTAGTAATACTAAAAATACTGAAAAAAAACAAAAAAGAATTTTATATTTAGGCGATAGTAAACAAAAAGATATTCACGAAGCTGATAAAATGCATTTAGAAAATACTTTGAAGTCATATGTTGCGATTTCAAAAAAATATCCCAAGGAATATAAAATTATAGATTGTGAAGAAAACAAAAGTTTTTTGCCGGTAGGCAGTATTCATCAAAAAATAGTAAAACTAGTTGAAGAAAAAATTTAATATGATAGAGTTGTGAATATACTTAAAGTTCTTTCACAACTTTTTAAGAAAGGAGAAAAACTCATCGTTTAATAATCTTTCGCAACGAAACGTAGAAATTTATAGCGAAAATTATTTAGAACGAGGAGGCTTATCAATAAATAGATAAGCTGACGAGTGATGAATAATTTGTAGCATAAATTTCAAGTTGCAGTAGGAAGAATTATTAAAAAGATGGGTTTAAAACTATGGACCAAGAAAAATTTGCGCCAATATTTGAAGAGCTAGGATTAAGCGAAGAGGATGAGCGTTTAATTTCACCATTCTTCACTAATTTAGATAAATCTGTTTATAGTATTACTTTTTTGCCACCTGAACTGATTGGGGCTTTGTGTTCGCGCGCAAGTCGGGCAAAGGATGATTTACGCTCCGCTTTTTTAAAGGAATTTACCAAGCCGTCATTAGAAATAAACGAAGAAGAGCTTGCTAAAAAAGATCCAAGCGAAGCAGATGAAATCAGGAAATACGCAAAATCTTTAAAAGCTTTAATTGAGTTTTTGCACGAAAATCCTGCCGAGCTGATTTTTTCCAACAAAAAAGCGCGTGATTTTTATATTAAATGGCTTGCCCAGTTTGGCGATGATTCTATTGCCCAAATGGCAGGCACACATTTAATTTACACCGGAATTTCACAGCTTGCCATAAAGCAAATTGAAGATATGCGAATAGGAATTGCTCCGATTGAAAAGTCTACTAGATATGTAGATTATTCTTCAAAGGTGAGTGGAAACTACCGCTACTACACTGATCCTACGTTGGAAGAAATGGGAGTTTTGCCAGAATACAAAGCGGTCATGGATAATCTTTTTGAAACCTATACGTTAATTTTACAAATGTATACGGAGTTTTTAAAAGCTAAATATCCAGGAGAAGAAGATTGGGTAATAAAGACAAAAGCTTTTGATACAGCGCGACTTTTGTTACCGGTTTCTACGCTTAGCCAAGTGGCATTTTTTGCCAACGGCCAATCCTTTGAGTATATGATAAACCGGGGATTGGATCATAAACTTGGTGAAATCCGCTGGTCCAGCCAACGGGCGTGGGAAGAATTAAATAAAGTGATACCCGCATTTTTACGAAGATTGGAAACAGAAGGCTCAAAGGATTATAGGGGATATATGGCAAAAAGAAGTGATAAGGTTCAAGAAGCGTTGCAAGAGATTAATTTTGATCAAAGCTTTGATACTACCGACAATCAGCCGGTAAAACTTTTAGAATTTGATGCTGAAGGCGAAGATAAAATTATTGCAGGATTAATATATCAAGAAACACAATTGCCATTTGAGGCAGTGTTGGGAAAGGTTAAAAAACTTTCTTTGTTTGAGAAAGAAAAAATCTTGCAAAAAGTGTTAGAAGGCAGGAAAGCCAAACACTATAAAATTCCAAGAGCTTTTGAGAATATCTATGCGCGCTTTGAAATTCTAATGAATATTGGCGCATGGAGAGATTTGCATCGCCATCGCACCCAAACACAGACGCGCCAGCGTTTTACCATTGATAATGGGTTTGATATGCCAGAGGGATTAAAAGAGGCGGGATTGGATCAAAAATATATTGAGGTCACACTGCAAGCCGAAGAAATCTTTAAGAAGATTGAAAAAGTGAATCCAGACATGGCGCAATATTGCTGCACCTTTGGGCACAAGGTTCGGTTTATGCAATACCAAAATATGCGAGCATTTTTTTGGGAAGTGGAACTAAGAACCACTTCACAGGGGCATCCAGATTACCGCGTTATTGAGCAAGAAAAAGCCCGCCAAATCCAAGCTATTTATCCTTTGATAGGCAAATATTTAATGGTGGACTTTAACGACTATGACTTTGCTCGCCGCGGTGACACTAAAAAAATTGAAAGCAAAGAGCAAGAGCTAAAAGCATTTTTAAACAAGGTATAATTTTTAACAGGCCAGCGCCAAAAACGCTGGTTTTTTTTGTGGATTTTGATATAGTAAAAGCGGTTTTACTTTCAGATCTTTGACAAAAAGGAGGACGAATATGTCTTGCTCAAGTAAATTTATCTTTTTCCACGAAGAAAATATTCCTTGTTGGTATGAGCTTTCGTTTGATGAAAAAACACTGGCGATTATTGTAAGGCTCCACAAAGATTTTGTAGAATTCTGTCTTTCAATAAAAGAAGGTAGTTTTGTAGAATCTTTTATGAAAGAGTTTAAGTTTTCTAGCTTTAACGGAAATCTCACAAAGGGAAACTTTGGTTTTGAAGAATCTTTCAAAAGAATGGGAGAAGAAAATAACTTCGTTGTTTTTTCAGTTCCCATTCCTGCGCTAGAAAAAATACGGATGAAAACATGCGGTTATTGCCAAGGACACAAAAAAGATATGCTCTTTGGCGAAGATTGTACAAAATGCAACGCAACAGGACAAGAATCAAGAATGAAAATTTGCGCCTCTTGCGATAATGGAAGGAGTTTTTCTGGGGAAGATTGTAGATGGTGCGAGGGAAGAGGCCAAGCAGTAGACTCATATATGGATTGGAATCGGCTATTTGCGATTTCGGCAACGTTCACGTTATTTTTTGAGTTTGCTTCTTTTGGCCAATATACAGACAAGATAATTACTTCAAAATTTCCGCAGTTGATTTTAGTTAATACTACTACTGCCAAAGGTATGCACGGAGGGTCGCTGGATGGTGCCTATAGTATACCCTTGGTCAATTGGCTTACATCTTTGACGATAAATAAACAAATAGAGGAAGTGGTTTCTGCGATGGTTCAAACGTGTAAGAAAATAAATGGCAGATTTGATGATTTTGATGAGATAAATACATGGGCAAGAGTTAGTAATAGTTACGGGTGTCTTCACATTAATTGTCCAGGAGATAGAAGTGGTCTATATCCAAGCTTACTTGGCAACATTGCCTATGGCAGAGGGTATCAATTTTCGTGTCACAACGTTGATAGCCCAGACCAACAGTTAACTCTTTTAGCGGGTCTTGGCGCATTGTGCGACAAGGCAAGAAAAGAGATAAAAAATATTAATTAGTAAATATAGCGGCGTCAAAAAAGCCGCTTTTTTATTGTAAAAAAAGGTAAATTTTGATATATTTATAGTATGTATAGACCTACAATTGGCTTAGAAATTCACACTGAGTTAAACACTAATTCAAAGATGTTTTGCTCTTGCAAGAATGATCCCAATGAAAAGCGACCAAATTTTAATATTTGTCCGGTTTGTAGCGCGCAACCCGGAACGCTTCCCGTTGCCAATGAAGATGCAATAAAAAAAGTTATAAAAACTGGCTTGGCACTGAATTGTAAAATTGCTGAAAATTCAAAGTTTGATAGGAAAAATTATTTTTATCCGGATTTGCCAAAAGGGTATCAAATTTCCCAGTATGACCAGCCTTTTTGTGAAAACGGATATCTAGAAATTGGTGGAAGGAAAATAGGAATTACTAGAATTCATTTAGAAGAAGATACGGGAAGCTTGGTACACTCAGAAGGAGCTGACTATTCCTTAATTAATTTTAATAGAGCCGGAGTACCATTAATGGAATTAGTTACCGAGCCTTGCCTTACTTCAGGAGAACAAGCCAAAAAGTTTGCCGAAGAGTTACAGTTAATTTTTAGATATTTAGGTGTTTCTGATGCCGACATGGAAAAAGGATTAATGCGAGTAGAAGTAAATATTAGCGTGAGTAAAACTAACCCGCCTTCGCACAAGGCTTTGGCAGGGCAAAGAAAATTGGGAACAAAAGTTGAAATTAAAAACTTAAATTCGTTTCGCGTGGTACAAAAGGCAATTGATTTTGAAATTGCGCGCCAGATAGAATTATTGGAAGCAGGAGAAAAAGTAGTGCAAGAAACTCGTGGCTGGCATGACAAAAAAGAAGTTACCTTTTCGCAAAGAGAAAAAGAATCGGCTCATGATTATAGATATTTTCCAGAGCCGGATTTATTATCAATTAATTTTGAAAAAAAATATATTGAAAAAATAAAATCAGAAATCCCTGAATTGCCAGAGCAGAAGAGAAAAAGATTTGCCAAAGAATATGGATTAGAAGAAAGACTAGTAGAAGTTTTTATTGGAAACAAGGATTTAAGCGAGTATTTTGAAAAAGTTATTTCAGAGCTTGATGAATGGATTGACCAGAAAAGTGACAAAGAGCTAAAAGAAGTTATAAAATTATCTTCAAATTATCTTATATCTGATGTATTGGGGATTTTGGGTGGTAAACAATTTATTGAGAAAGATTTTAAGATTACTCCGGAAAATTTTGCTGAATTCATCAAAATGATTTACCAACAAGAAATTAATAGTAAAATCGCAAAAATGGTGTTGCTAGAAATGTATAATACCGGAGTTGACCCATCAACTATTGTGGATGAAAATAAATGGGGGCAGATGAGAGATGATGGGGAATTAGAAAAAATAATTAAACAAGTTATTGAAAAAAATCAAAAAGCAGTTTTAGATTATAAATCAGGAAACCAAAACACTTTGCAATTTTTATCAGGTCAAGTAATGTCTGCCACTCGCGGAACGGCCAATCCCCAAAAAACCAGGGAGTTATTGGAGAAACTACTCTCTTAGTGGATTTTTCACAATAAGAAGGAGGAAGTTATAGTCAAAGAGTGCTTAGGCAATAACTACAACATCGAATGTCCTTATTGTGGCAAAATCAACCATTACCCGGTGGATACGCTAGTCAAAAGTGCCGATGGAGTTTGCTATGATTTCAATAAGCTTTGTTTTTACTGTAAACAGTCAGTCCACTACAAGGGAATGAAGGGAAAAGATAAACAAGGCTTTAGTAGTATTAATCTTACTGCTACGTAATCAAATGGGGGCTAAAGCAGAAAATGTTTAATTGCATTTTCTGCTTCTTTATAGTTACTGATCCAGTAAATTTGTTTATCTCGCTTAAACCACGTCATTTGTCTTTTTGCGAAATGTTCTATTTCTTTTTGTAAAGTTACCATAATTTCCCTTTTCTTTTCGTAATATTGTGCCTGCCCACAATGCTGCGCATAGCGCTGTAGGCGGGCGACAAATCGGTATTCCAAACCCAGTTCTTCAAGACGCTTGAATGAAAGTTTAGAATTTTTTAACCCTTCGACTCCATTCAGGGTAAGTGTTCTTACTTCTGTAATTATTCCGTTAATTCTTTTTTGCAGTCTTATTTTAATTAGTTTTTTCAGTTCTTCTGGAGATTTTTTTATGCCAATTTGTAAAATATTAAATTGTGTATTCCTTTTAATAATGGGAACAGGCATTATTCGGGCTATCTCGATAGCCCGAATAAGACGGTGGGGATTTTTTGCATCAATATTTTCTGCTCTTATTGAATCTAATTTTTTTAACATTAAAAATAACTCTTCAACAGTTTTTTTTCCCAAATTTTTTCTTAGTTTCCAGTTTGGGGCAACTTCTGGAATTGAAATTCCATCAACTATTGATTGTAGATAAAAACCACTGCCACCAACCAAAAAAGGAAGAGAGTTTCTTTTTTGAGTCTCTTTTATTTTTTTTAGCGCAAGTTTTTGAAATTGCGCTACAGAAAATTTTCTAGCAGGATTTGCTACATCTAAAAGATGGTGGGGGATGCCTTGCATTTCCTTCTTGGTAATTTTACCCGATCCAATATTAAGCCCTTTATAGACTTGGCGAGAATCAGCAGAAATAATCTCACCACCAAATTTTTTGGCTAATTTTATAGATAAATTTGTTTTTCCAGAAGCGGTAGGACCGAGTATTACTACAAGTTTATTGTTTTTCATGATTATTTAAAAAGCCCGTTAAGGGCAAAAAATAAATACATTTTCCTTTCCAGTTGCATACCGCCGAAGCGGTAATTTTTTCATTAGAAAAAATTAATGCAGTTGGCTTTTAAAATCTAAAGCGAGGAAGTTTTACTAAAAGAGCATCTCGGAGGCCAGTCCATTGTGACTGCCGAGAGTTAGGCGCGGTTAAAATATGCCAAGCATGTAATTTTAGACGACACCGCGCTCTTTTAGTAAAACTTCCGAGCGCCCTACCGCATCTCTTCTTTTTTTTCCTTTATAAAGTATCTCCATCCTTCAACGAACTCTACAAAAGATGAAAATGGCATATCAATTAAAGCATTGAAAAAAGCGGCAATGGCGTTATATTGCTTCCATGTGTTTGACATCCAGCGACCCATGCCTGTAATTGGCAGTAAAAGTATGTCTGACATAAATCCCAAAAATCCTCCAGGCTCCTCTTCTATGGTAAGCTCTTGCGACCTTGTTTTAATTGCCTTACCGGCAAATAAAATTAGGGCAATAAATATAGTATCTATTAAAATTGAAGTGATGGGAAATTTAAAATAGTTAAAAATCCAGTATATAAACCCAAAGGTAATGCATGCTCCCACTAAATAAATTAAAGAAAGAAAAAACTTTGTACTAAGACCTCTTTTTCTATTTAACTTTATTTCATAAATATCTATTTTATCTTTTTTGTAAACAATTTTCATTGTTTCTAGAATCACTAACTGTAAGTTCTTTTTTGAGGGAGGTTTTATAGTGGTTACTAGAAAAATCATAAGGAAGGTTGGTAGTAAAATATCAACCGATAAAGCAGTTATATTTATATGGCCTTTAAATATTTTTGCCAATATAATTTCTAATAAAATTAAAGAAAGTACTTTAGTTATAAAAATTGAGGTTGTAGAATAAATAGCAGCCCTTTTTATTTTTGCTTTTAAATCTTTCAATCTTTTAACATAGGCGTTTTGAACTTTAGCTTCCATTGAAGATGGGTCTTGAATTTCTTTTGCTATTTTTTCTATATCATCTTTAGATAATATATCTCCAAGCAGTAAATATGGCGTATCATATTTTTCACAAACATAATAAAACTTTCTTGCAATAGGGCAAGATAAATCTTTTTCAATTATTTGTAGTATCTTAAAAATATTTTGCGATATTTTAAAAAGTTCTTCTTCTGAAGGTTTATCCCACTGAGGATATTTATATTTTATGAGGTTATAACTTATTATCGGGGCATCAAGCTTAAAAAGAGATTGTTGCACAGCAATATAGATTTGAATATCTTTTTCCCCACCTGCATCGGCCCAGCCCACAGAGCTACGCTCAGCGTTGCTGGTGGGTATGCCGAAGGCATTGTGGGCAGGTTCCCTTTTTAATATATTTTTTTCGTATATAGCTTCATTTACTTTTATTCTAGCTTTCATCATCTCAAACATATAATCCATTAATGCCATTTCCTTTATTGAGGGGGCTAAAGTTTCTTCAATTTCACAAGCCGCAATTTCAAGAAGTTTTGTATAAAACTGTATGCCAACTTTGCCTTTTTTATTTTCCGGGCTATGTTTTAATATAAAAACATATTTATTAATTATTTTTTGGACATCCTGAATTTTTGACTCTTCTATTCTATCGTTAGGAAAATAGCCACCTCTTATAAGTTCTAATACTAAAGGTTCGGCAATATTATCTGATGAAAAGCTATTTAATTCTAAATCTAAAAATCTTCCTTTCAATTTTCTTATAATTGCCGCCCTTCGCATTAAATGTTCTTCTTTCCAGTCAATTATGGTTCTTATTTGCTCATAAAAAGCAGCAACCTTTGAAGCAACCTCATCGACGTGTATAGTTGGAGCGCTGTCACTAGGTTTTAATGACTTTTGCCAAAAAGAATATTTATCAATTAAATTTTTTGTAGATTCTGAAATTTCACTCATTTTTAAAATTATTAGACATGTTGTAGTAAAGATTACTACACAACAGTTCTAATCTTTATTAATAATTTTTTCTTTAATTTTTTCAATAAAAATTTCTACTGGCGTTTGCCCTACGTCTCCCTTGCCTCGTTCGCGAACGCTGACCGCATTATCCTGGATTTCTTTATCACCAATAATCAAAAGGTAGGGGATACGTTGCATCTCGGCCTCCCGTATTTTTTTGCCTAAGGTTTCATTTTCACCTTTTAACTCAACTCGCACATTATTTTTTTCTAATTCTTCTTTAATCTTATTCGCGTAGTCAAGCTGTTTTTCTGAAATGGGAATTACTGCAATTTGAACCGGAGACAACCACAAAGGAAAATTCTCCGCAGTGTGTTCTATAAGAATTGAAAGGAACCTCTCAATAGATCCCATAATGGCGGCATGAATCATAACAATACGCTCTTTTTGTCCTTTTTCATCAATGCAATACAAATCAAATCGTTCAGGCTGATTCATATCAAGCTGAATGGTTGCCACTTGCCATTGTCTTCCTAAAGAATCTGTTGCTAAAAAATCTAATTTTGGCCCGTAGAAGGCAGCTTCACCGACTGCTTCAAAAAACTGCGTTTTACGTTCATTGGCTAATTCTCGGAGAATTTGTTCTGCCTGTTTCCATTGTTCTTTTCCGCCCAAATAATTTTTAGGTTTTTTTGGGTCATGGAGTGATAAGCGTAGAATTAATTTAAATCCAAACGAGTGGTAGAAAGGTTCCACGACGTTGTCCCAAATAGCTCCTAGCTCTTTTTTCACTTGGCTAAATCGGCAAAAAACATGAGCATCATCTTGGGTGAAAGCGCGTACCCGTGAAAGTCCAGACAGTTCACCTGTTTGCTCGTCTCGATAACACATTGTTGTATTAGCATAGCGTTGCGGTAGCTCTCGATAACTGAATTGTTTTCTGGCATAAATTTGTGCGTGGTGGGGGCAGTTCATAGGCTTCATGGCAAACTCATGGCCTTCACGCGTAGTAATTCTAAAAAGCTCATCTTTAAATTTATCCCAATGACCGCTGGTTTCGTATAATTCTTTTTTGGTAATGTGGGGGATTTCCACTCTTTCATATCCAATGGATTTACGGAGGTTCCAAACGTACTCATCAAGCAGGTTTCTTATTAATGTTCCCCTTGGGGTCCATAAGGGTAGTCCCGGTCCCACTAAATCTGAAAATACAAATAAGTCTAGCTTTTGACCTAAAACTTTATGATCTCGCTTTTCAGCTTCTTCTTGCATTTTCAAGTAGTCCATTAGCTCTTTCTCTGTTGCAAAAGCGACTCCATAAATACGAGTCAGCATATTATTTTTTTCTGAGCCTCGCCAATAGGCTCCGGCAATTTTGGTAAGTTTAAAAGCGTTTGGGTCGATTTCCTTGGTGTTTAAAACATGTCCTCCTTTACACAAATCCAAAAAAGAGCCATTTTGGTAAGTTCCCACGGTTTTACCTTCTATATCTTTTATTAGCTCCAACTTATAGGGTTGGTTTTTAAAGAGTTTTTTAGCAACGATTTTTGACACTTTTTTACCTACGAATTCTTGGTTTTCTTTTATTAATTCCTTCATCTTTGATTCAATCTTTTGAAGGTCTTCTCGCGTTAGAGTAAAGTTTTGTTTTGAATTTTGAGATTTAGAGTTTTTGGCTTGTTTAGGATTTAGGGTTTTGGATTTTGAATTTTCAGAAAATTCCATGTCGTAGTAAAACCCATTTTCAATAGTAGGTCCAATGCCTAATTTTGTTTTAGGATAAAATTCCATTACAGCCGAGGCTAAAAGGTGGGCGAGTGAGTGTCGTATTTTTTCTATTTCCATAATTTATTTAGTATTTCATAATCTTACCATTTCATTAAAATAGGGTAAACTCTTGACAATATATGTAGAGTATGCTAACATTAAAAACAGTGAACTTTGTAAAATAAACAGCTCTTTTTTCACCTTGTTGGTGTTAAATCTGTTTAAGGGCGTTCTTCAAGGGAGGGTATCGTGGAATTCTCATGGCTGATTTTCGTGTTGGTGATGGTCGCCAATGTCGCGTACATCGGTGTGATACTGTTGGCGCAGGCGGTAGACAAAAATTTGTCAGCCCACCACTCTGTTATCAAGGGAACAAATCAGAAGTTCCTGTACATTCAGGACTTCTACACCATGACTTACGGTGACCTCGTCGGCGTACCATTCATTGTCGTGGCGTTCGTACATCTGGCGGTACAAGACATTACCAATGTTTGGTGGGGTCTGCCCGTCGTCGTGGTCAGTGCGCTGGGGTTTCTGAAAATGTGCCTTGGTAAAGACCACAAGCCAGATTATGGCTTCCCCGACATCGGTAAAATTAGTCTTGCTGGTATTCTGCACCTGTTTTACTTTGGGATAGGGATAGGCGCGAGCGCAATGTCCGTGTGGGCCTTTTTTGCAGGTGATCTGTGGGGTCCTGTGATGTGGGTTGCCCTTGGTGGTGGAGCATTCTATATTGGATGCTTTATCCTTGAGATTTGGTCAGGGAATTTTGATCCCCTCAAAAGGGAAGTTCCCATTACAGAAGAAGAAATAATCAAAGAAACTTTCGATGAGACTTTTGATCGCAGATAAAAAATGGCCTATAGGGAAAAGGCCTAATAAATCCTCAGCCCAGCGATAACTTCAAGGGCTTTTTTGTTCGAAAGTTTTATTATTTTTATCCATAGTTACATCGTAGCAAAAAGTACGCGATAGTGTACTTTTTGCTACGATTGATTTACAATTTTATTTTATGATTCCTGTGGCACAATGATTTCTTGAACATCATCGGCGACGATCTTTATTCACCCTTTGCACTTTTTAAAATGATTGGTAAAAAACATTGACTTTATTCATTAAGTTGATATAAGTAAATATAGTCGCCCTTTGAAAATTTAAAATACTTCTCTTACAAAGAAAGGATGGCAATAATGACAGATGAACAAAAAGTAATGTATACGGGTATTTGTATGTGTCGTAATACTGAAGTTACTTTATTTTGGTCTCGGCATCAGGTATTTGTTCTTATTAATTTAGCGGCGTTACCATTATTACTTACAGAACACACATTAATCTTCTATCAGCTTGTAGCAGGCATGGGTTTTCTACTCTGTACGTATTGGTCTATAATTAATTGTGAGACAGAAGAGATTATAGATTATTGGGAATCTCGTTTAGCATCAATAGAACCGTCCGAAGAAAGTAATTTAATTGCATTTTGTGTTTTTACTGGGAGAGATTGGAAAGAAGCTAACGAATTTCTGAAATTTCTTTCAAAATATCGCATAGCTCTATTCCCAGGTTTCTTCACTTATATATGGCTTGGTATCATCATATATTTGCTTTTTTTCTAAATTGAAAAATTGTGTTCTCTCTCAACCTTTGAAAGGGGTGTTTTATGCAAACTAAGCAGAAATACTCGAAGCTGGTTTTTCAAGCTCTATTGAATTGCATTGCTATAGGAATAGCTAGTATTATTTTACTAATCCTCTGTCTATGGATTTTCATTGTAGATAGAGAAAGAATTGGCACATTTTTTTTATGTTTACTTTTTGTTAATGGGATTATCTCATTAATTGCCTCAATGAGATTTTTTACTATATATCAAAGAAGAAAAGTTTACGAAAAACGAAAGGAAAAAGAACAAAAACAAAATGACTCCTTAGTTATTACTAACCCAAAATAAAGTCCTTTAAAAAAGAGTAAAAAATAGGCCTCGGTTTCAACGACCAAGGCTTTTTTATTACAAAAACCATAGGCTAATTCGTACGAATTAGCCTATGGTTATAATTATAATATTTACAATTCATGCTTTGTAATACTAACTATGATTCTTGTGGCACAATAATTTCTTGCACATCATCAGCAACGATTTTGATTTCGCCGTTTCTATTATCAACGCGGCCGGCAATAAAGACAATTTTATTTTCTTGCAGGCATTCTGGTTTTGCTTCAAGCAAGTTTGGGAAAATGACAATTTCTGTTTTAGCGGTTAGGTCTTCCAGTTTCATAAAGAGCATGGGTTTGCCAGTTTTGGTGATTATTTTTTTAACATTGTAAATAAGGCCTCCTAAAATTATTTTTTTATTTACCATATTTTTATCAATGCTGGATATGGCAGTTGTTTTTGTTTCAAATAGTTTTTTAAAACTATGTAATGGGTGGCTACTTACATAAAGTCCCAAAAGTTCTTTCTCCCAAGTTAGTTTTTCAAGAAGTTGGGCGGGAAGAGCTTCCGCTAATTTTATTTCATTATTTGTTGAAGTTGCAACACTTGCGAACAATCCAATTTGGCCGTTGGATTTATTTTTTTGATTTTCGCGCGCAATTTCAAGAAGTTTTTCTAAGTTTTGCAAAAGCTGGTTTCTTTCATTAAACGCGTCAAAAGCTCCGGCTTTTATTAATGCCTCCATTGATTTTTTATTTAAATCTTTTGAATTAACTCTATTTATAAAGTCGCCAATTGATGTAAATGGCCCGTTGTTTTTTCTTTCTTCTACTACAGCTTCAATAATATTATTTCCCACATTTTTAATTGCCAAAAGTCCAAATCTTATTTTTTTTTCATTTGGGACCACCGTAAAGTTTTTCAAGCTTTCATTAATATTTGGTGGTAAAACTTCAATGTCCATTTTTTTACACTCTTCAATTAAAAATGCAATTCTTTCCACATCAATTTTTTCTGAAGTCAAAACCGAAGCCATAAATTCAACAGGGTAATGCGCTTTTAAATAGGCAGTTTGATAGGCGATGGTTGCATAGGCAACCGAATGGGAGTTGTGGACAAAAATATTGTTTGCAATAAAATTATGAGTTCCTTTAATGGTTAAGTCAAAAGTTTCTTGAAGTCCTTTTTCGGTAATAGAAACAATTTCATCCCAAAAAATATCGGAGTTACAAAGATTTTCTATTTTTTTAATATTAAGGCCATGTGCCATTATTTTTACAGTTTCTCGGAGGTATCCTACCTTGTCAGATGCGTTCCATAATAATCTTTCAGAGAAACCATTTTCTTTTGAAAATTCCTTTATTGACATGGGCCCTGTAAGCACTGCCTCTCGCATGAGAGGTTTTATCATTGCTACGGGAATAATATCTTTACTGCCTCTAGCTGACCAGTTTTTTATATTACCATTTAAAATGGGGTGGTTTTTTTCTATATCCTTTAGCGCATTCGCCTTGTTATCTAGTAAATATTTTTTGAAGTTAATAATGAATTTCTGGATATTATCGTAGCGGTTTATATTAATGGTATATCCCGTTTTTAATTCGTCTCTATATTTAAATTTCTTTTTATGGATTGTTGAAATAATTCCAAATCTTAAAAGTAAATGTTGTAATCCTTCTGCAATATTTTGAGAAGATGTTGCGTAAAATATTTGCGCATATCCATTTTTAAAGTTAATGCATCCGTCCCCTTGAAACATTTTAGCTATTAGTAAAGAAAGTTGCGCATTGGAAAGTCCAAATACAAAATCAGGAAAAAACTTTTCAGTGGCTTTTTTGTATTTAAGACCTAATTTACTTATCCATTCTACAGCTTCTGATTTTTCTTTTAAATTTTTTCTTTTAGCATATACCGCAATGGCGCTTTTTGAATGATCTATTGAGCATTCTGTATTTTCAAACTTTTCAAGATTATTGCAGTAATCTTTTATTTCCTCTTTTGAATTCGAATAAAAGTAAAATCCGGAAGGATGACATAAATTTCCCTCTGCTAACATATACCCCAAAACAGCAATTTTATAATCTGCTATTCTTACTTTACGTGTTGGTTCTGGAAGGAGTCTTGGGACCGCTATTCTTTCTTTTATATTTATACTTTCTAAATTTTTCCATCCGTATTGTGTATAAAAAGGGTGATTATTAGTAGCAATTATTTTTCTGCCGCTCCTTGTGATGACTTCAAACACGAGTTTTTTGCCATTAGAAAAAACTTCTATAACTTTTGATTTTTTAATTTTAAAATTTTCGGAAAGTGAGAAAGTGTAATTAAGTAATTTTTTATTTTTCACAAGTTCTTTTATTTGTATGAGTTGTCCTGTTTTTGGACTTATGATTTTTGTGTCTCCTGTTACGCATTTATTAAATCCGTAAGCGGCAAAAGGCAAAATCCATTGCCATAATTCTTCTGCAATTTTTTTATTGGTGCCATTTTTTATTGCGCCGTCAATGAATTTTTTTTCTTGCGAGTCCAGTAATTCTTTAATTTTTTTACCGACGGCTTTTCTTAGCACGTCGGCTTCTCCCAAAGTAAATCCTGCAATCACTTGGGCAATTTTCATCAATTGTTCTTGATAAATCATTATTCCTTGAGTATTTTTTAAAATTGATTGCAATGCTGGATGGATGTAGGTTATTTTTTGCCTTCCATGTTTTCTTTCAATATAGTCTGGAATAAATTGCATAGGGCCTGGCCTATAAAGGGCCACCATGGCTGCAATATCTTCAAATTCAGTTGGTTTTAAGTCTTTTAAATATCGTTTCATGCCGTCGCTGTTATGTACTAAAAATCCGTTGGCAACAAAATTATTTCCTGGGGCTTTCATTTTAATATCATATGTCTGTTCTTTCCCAGCATATTTTATTTCTTTTACTTTTATAAAGCTAAAACTCTGCCTTACGGGTATTTGTGGGCATTCCCATGCAATTAGTTTCTTATATTTCAAAGCAAATTCAGCAAATCTAGTAGCACTTATTAATACGAAACTATATTGAGGATATTGTTTTTGGAACAAGTCTATTTTTTCCTGATCTAACTCATGCATCCATCCCTTGATTTCATAAAAAGTATTTTTTGAAGGTACATAAAAATCCGGAGTATAGTTTAAAATTTCCCCATTATCTCTTACTAATGTAAAAGTTTTGGGTTCATATTGGTATTGTATATTATGGAGGTTGAGAATTCTGGCAAAATCTGCCTCCCAAGAAGAACGGACATAATGATTTAAGTCTTTTCTAAATCCTCCTTTTCGGTGGGGGGCTGGCATGCCAAACATGGAATTTCCTTTTCCCCTCATTCTTTGAGAATGTTCTTTCTTAAATTTGTCAGCCCTTTCTTTACCCCAAAGTTCTTCTAACGATTTTCCAGATAAAGCTTGTGAAATTTTTTCTCCATTATTTTTTAAAATTTTATTTGTTTCTTTGGTTAGACCTTCATTCCAAGTTTTGCCACCATTTTCATAAAATTTCAGTTGTGCTAGACTAATTTTTTTTCTGGATTCTAGTTTGCTAGGATTCCTATAAAATTTGGCAGAGCAACTATAACAGAACTTACTTCTTCCTTCTCGTTGTCCACATATTTCTTTCCTACAAGTACTACAAGTATTATAAATAGAATGGTTTGCATTGAGTTTCACTAATATTTTATCCCCCGGTTTTATTTCTTCCAGTTTTTTCCATCCATCTTCAGTCATAAAATAATGATCTTTTGATGCTTTTATAGACCATTTATTTTCTGCTATTAATCTATAAAGGTCTTTTACTTCTCCTTTTAATACATCAATAACTTCATTTTTATGCAATTTACCTTCATCTAAATATACTGAATGCAATTTTCTGTTCTCTCTTTTTTCGTAAAGTTGTTTAATGGTAGTTGTTGAAACTTTTGTATCTCCAGCCAAACATTCTAATTGAAAAATAGATGTACTTAACGCTTTCTGCAAAAGCTGGTAGGTTTTTTTATCGTCAAAGGGAATGTTTTCAATATCAATTTTTTCATTTCGTATGACAAAGATGCGAGCTAATGTATCTTCAATAATAGTTAAGTTTTTTAATCCCAAAAAATCCATTTTTAAAAGTCCCAAGTCTTCAATAGCATGCATTTCATATTGGGTTACTATGTTGTCATCATCGGCGGTTGGATGTTGCAATGGGACAGAATCTACTAAGGGTTTTGCGGAAATCACCACTCCACAGGCGTGAGTTGAAGCATGCCTTGCCACTCCTTCTAATTTAAATCCCAAGTCAATAAGTTTTTTTCCTTGCGGGTCGCTATTATAAATATCTCTAAATTCGCTGACTTTTTCTAGAGTTTCTGATAAATCCATGCCCAAAGGAATCATTTTTGCTAAAGCGTCACAGTAACTATAAGTGTATTGAAGCGCTCTGCCTACATCTCGGATCACAGCGCGGGCTGCCATGGTTCCAAAAGTAATAATTTGGGCGACGTGGTCTTTTCCATATTTATCAGAAACATATTTTAAAACTTCATCCCGACGCCTATCAGTAAAATCCATATCAATATCGGGCATGGAAATTCTTTCGGGATTTAAAAACCTTTCAAAAAGAAGGTCGTATTTTATCGGGTCAACGCTGGTAATATCGGTAAGATAACAAACTAAAGAACCCGCCGCAGACCCTCGGGCATTTCTTCCAATACGTTTTTCTAAAGCCCAATTTACAAAATCTTGAACGATTAAAATGTATCCGGCAAATCCGGTTTTATTAATCACTGACAATTCATAATTCATTCTATCGCGAATTTCGGTAGTAATGTTTTTTCCATACTTTTTTTGTAAACCTACTTCGCATAGTTGGGTTAAGTATTCTTCTGGTGTTTTACCATTGGGAACTTCAAAATGGGGGAGTTGCGCTTTTCCCAATACAAAATTAAAGTCGCACATATCGGCAATTTTTTGCGTATTTTCTATGGCTTCAGGAGTATCTTTAAATAATTCTGCCATTTGTTCTGGCGGAATCATTGAGAAGTCATCGGTTTTTAAAGATAATCTTTCCGGGTCGTTTGGGTCGGCGCCGGTATTTATCAACATTAAAATATCTTGGGCGTCGGCATCTTCGGGTCTTAGATAATGCGAATCATTTGTTGCAATTAAAGGTATGCCGGTTTTTTTTGATAGTTCAACTATTTTTTTATTTAAAACTTGCTGTTCGGGAATGTTTTTATGGTATTGAAGTTCCAGATAAAAACTATCTTTGCCAAACCAGCTTACATATTTTTTGGCCAGCGCTTCAGCCTCTTCTAATTTATTTGCTAACAACATTTTTGGAATTTTTCCATTTAAACAGGCCGAAGTTCCAATTAAACCTTCGGCATATTTTTCTAAAATTTCTTCATCAATGCGGGGTTTATAATAAAATCCTTCTAAATGGGCAGAGGTGACAAGTTTTACCAAGTTTTCATATCCTTTTTGGTTTTTTGCAAGCAAAATCATATGATAGCTTTTTGAGTCTATATTTGGGCGTTTATCCAATCTGCCTTCAAGGGCAACATACACTTCGCATCCAATAATAGGTTTTATTCCACGCGCTTTGGCTTCTTTATAAAATTCTACAGCGCCATACATTACTCCGTGGTCAGTTAGCGCTACAGAATCCATTCCTAATTCTTTTACGTAATCTAAAAGCTCTGGAATTTTTGGCAGTCCGTCAAGTAAAGAGTAGTGCGAATGGACGTGTAAATGGGTAAACTTCATAAAAATAATTAAAAAATTAAAATGCAAAAATCAAAATGACAATTTAAAATTGAAAATGATTATTAATTCTACTTTTTTACGAAAACCAAAACAAGAGTTGACACAATAATTTTTTTGTAATATCGTAAAAAAAGTTAAGATAGTTCTTTTCAAAATCTGGGGAGGGATTTTTATGGAACTCTTTAGTATTTTATTATGCGACATTTTGCTCATTTGTTTTATTGTAATATTGCTTTTGGATTTTATTGCAAACCTGCTTAATATATGGTACGCAAAAAAAACAAATAACAATTGCAAAGAAGTAATGGGGAACTTAGCGGAATTTCAAGAAGAGTTAAAGGGGATTGAAAATAGATTTAACGAAAAAATGATAGAAGGAGAAGAATGAAAGCCCCAGGGCTGGGAGCCTGAAGATTGGAATGATGAATTTGATTAAAAAATAATAAGCTTCACGGGATGTGAGGCTTTTTCATTTTCATTGCAATCAAAAAATAAAGTAAAAATTTTAGGTTATTTGGATTATATTAACCGTAGCAAAAAGTACGCAATAGCGTACTTTTTGCTACGGTGTATAATTTGATAATATAAATAATAGACGATCTTTATGATTTTTGTATTTTTTACTTTTTAATAAAGTTGTATAATAGACCTATTGCTTAATAATGTTTTACTGCAAATTAAACCTCTGGGCTTAAAATTATAGCAAATTTTCGCCTAAAATATTTAATTTTCGTACGAAACCTTATTAAGCAATAGGTCTAGTCATTTAATATGGAATTTCCAAATTTTAACGAAGAAAAAAAGTTGTGGCGCAAAGGATTTAATGTTGTTGTTGGACTAGATGAAGCCGGACGAGGTCCTTTAGCAGGCCCGGTAGTTGCGGCGGCAATCACGATAAACCCTAAATTCAAAACTCTAAATCCTAAACAAATCAAAAATTCAAATTTTCGAAACTTAAAACGTATTTTGGATTTTGATAATTTGAATTTGTTTAGAATTTCGGATTTAGGATTTTGGATTTCTCAAATTAAGGATTCTAAGCAGTTGTCAGAAAAAAAGAGAGAAGAAATCTATACAATAATAACTAAACACCCTGCGATTGAATGGGGGGTTGGCATTGTTTCTGAAAAAATAATAGATAAAATAAATATTTTAGAAGCAACAAAGTTGGCGATGCAAAAAGCTATAAATAGTTTAAATATAAATTTTAATAAATTTAATAAGCAAAAAATACTTCCTCGTGATTTTAACGATCGCGAGAATCACGAGGAAGTATTAAAAGATGTTGGCTTTCTTTTAATTGACGGGAACTTTACCCTTCGGCAGGCTCAGGGCAAGCAATTTATTCCACAACTATCAATTATAAAGGGGGACCAAAAAGTATTTTCAATTTCTGCCGCTTCAATCATTGCTAAAGTTACTAGAGACAGAATAATGCAAAAAATGCATAAAAAATATCCGCAATACGGTTTTGAAAAACACAAAGGCTATGGCACTGCTTTGCATATTAAAAATTTAAAAAACTTTGGACCGTGCAAAATACACAGAAAGACATTTTTTCCAGTTAGAAGTTTAGATTATAGTGTTGTTTTTGATCGTAGCGGAAAGTTCGCGATCGCGAACTTTCCGCTACGATAGAGAATTTAATAGATTCTATTTAATCAATATTCTAGTTTAAGTTATTCACATGTTGACACTTGTTTTTAAAATTTTAAAAACTATGTTAACATGGAGTAATATAATACGATATCAATATGTCAAAATATTTTTATAAAACAGTTATTTTACTAACAGCGGTTGTGTTTTTGTCGTTTGGCGTTTCTATAGCAAAAGCTGATGCGGCAAGTATATCGGTAAACAAAAGCGCAACACCAAACAATCCTGCTACTTTTAGCTTTAAAGTTACAGGTCCTGGTTATTCAAATTTTAATATTCCCGTTGACAACTCGGGCTTTGGTAATAATACTAGAGTTGGTCTTTCTGCTGGAACATATACGATTACAGAAGATATCACTTCAACTCCTGGCTGGACACTAAATGCTATCTCTTGCGCTGGCGCACCTTATAATCCAAGCGGTATTAACGGTGTTAGTGTAACTTTTAGCACGGGATTAGAGACTTTTGTTTGTACTTTCCAAAATACAAAAGATACAACTCCCCCTCCGCCATCAGGTGTTGCTTACCTTGAGGTAAGAAAAGAATTAATTCCAAGCACAGATACCGGCAGATTCAATCTGAAGATCGGCTTAGGTCCAGCTACTGGCACTGGGATTAATGTTGGTGATGGTGGCACCACAGGATTAAGACCGGTTTTGGCTGGATTTCTCATCTTCGTTGGCGAAGAAGCTTCCACAGGTACAAACCTAAGTGATTATACAACTACAATTAGTTGCGGTGTAAATGTAATCAATGCAACAAGCACAAGCGTCAAATTGCTCCTCAATCAAACTATGATTTGCATTATTACCAATACAAAAATAACTCCACCCTCAACTACAGGCAATATAAAAATAATTAAAAATGTATATCCAACAGGAGTAACTGGTACATTTGGCTTTGATATTTCTCCAGGAACATTTTCTACTGCATACGTTACACCTAGTCTTCTTGGTCAAGGTATTTCCCCACTAATACCTGTTTTTGCCCCAGGAAAATATGATATTACAGAAGCAGTAATTCCATCTGGTTGGGTATTTACTTCTGTAAGTTGTAAAACAAATAATGGATCTGGTGGGATTACGGGGACTCCCACTGGAGTTGGTATAATAGATGTTACCGTAAATCCTGGTGATACAACTGTTTGCACTTTTGAGAATCAACAACAAGCCACCCTTATTGTAAAAAAGAAAATGATTGGAGGTGTAGGAGTTTTTAATTTCATCGGAACTCCAATTGGAGCTCCAAATGGTGCTATTTCTGTAAATGATGGAACTATTACAACCAAAGTCACTCCAGGTATAACCTATACGTCAACTGAAGCAGTAAAAGGAGGATGGAAGCTAGATTCAATTGTTTGCAATACTGGTGGTACAACTGATCTTCCTAATCGCAGAGCTATTTTTACTCCTATTGCTGGCCAGACAATTACTTGTACGTTTACTAACGAGGCATACGGAATCTTAAAAATAGTTAAAAATATATTTGGTGGAGATGGGAAGACAATATTTGAGTATGATATTAATCCTACGGTTTCAGTTTTACAACTTATGCCCCCAGCTAATGGACAAGATAGTGATTTGGTAAACCTAAGTCCCGATACGTATGATATTGTTGAACAGGTGCCGTCTGGCTGGACTCCCGCCGATGTTATTTGCACAAAACAAGATGGAACTTCTACAGGTACAAAAATAGGTAATGATATTATATTTACTGTTGAGGTAGAGCCTGGCAAAACAACCACCTGCGAATTTGATAATGAAGAAAAGGGCACTATTATAATTGATAAGGTAACAATAGGAACAGGTACGGCTATTTTTCCTTTCACAAGTAATGCGCCCGGTTATGGCAACTTCACTATTGATACTGCGGTAAAAAAATCATATGCTTTAACTGTTTCAGCAGGATTATATACCATAATTGAAGGCGCTACCACCGGATGGACATTTACCAGTGCTATTTGTATGAAAAATAATGGGACTGGACCTGATACAGGATTAGTTCTTTTTAGCAGTGTAATAGGTATTGTTGTAGATCCTGGAGAAACAGTTATTTGTACGTTTACTAATACAAAATTAGGCGGTCCTCCGCCGCCACCGCCAGTAGATGGAATTATTATAGTTAATAAAATAACCAATGTGCCAGATCCTGCTGTTTTCCATTTTCATAGCAATGCGACCGGTTATTTTAACTTTGACATTAATACTGCAATAAAAACATCATATCCATTAATAGTTCCAGCAGGGGTGCCAATTACAATAACCGAAGATAATACAACTCCTGGCTGGACACAAAATTCAAATACTTGCTTACCCTCTATTACTGTTGCTGCAGGAGGAATTGTGCCTTGTTTTGTTACTAATATAAAAAATCCTCCACCATCAACCCTAGAAATAGTTAAAGAAGCAAACGCAGGCGGTACTTTTCCTTATGCTATTACTCCAACATCAGGTGGTCCTAATCTTTCAATCCCAGCAATAACAATTCCTAGTGGCGGAGGAAGTGATTCAAAATCAGCATCTGTTACACTAACAACAACCTATACCTATTATGACATTACTGAAACTATTCCAGCTGACTGGTTTGTTGATTCTATTATTTGTTCTGTGCCCGGACATCCAAATGTAACAGTAGTCGGAGGTAATACTATTAAAGATGTGATACTATGGCAAGGTTTAAAAACTACCTGTAAGTTTATTAATGTTAAAAATAGTACGCCACCCAATACCAACCTCAAGATTGACAAAATTTGTTCTCCTAGCAGCGATACAGGTAAATTTAATTTAAAAAGCGATGGCTTAACTTATGGTAGCGATATACTTTGCGGAGGTACAACAAATTCATTTGCCGTGACTTCGGGTGCTCATACCGTAAGTGAAACCGCAGGCACAGGAACAAACCTAAATGACTATACAATATCTTATGGCGGAGATTGTAATAGTGCCGGAAACATTACCGTACTAGCAGGTCAAAGCAAAATTTGTACTATAACTAACACAAGGAAGGGTCCTCCGCCGCCACCCACTGTTGAGCTTACCATAATTAAAAATACCATTGGGGGTGATGGCTCATTCACTTTTACGGGTAATACAACTGTTACTTCACTGACAACTGTTGGTGGTACAATTTCACAAACTGTTAATTTGGCTCCTGGAGCAACTTATACAATCCAAGAAAATGTTCCTTCAGGATGGACACTCACTAACCCCGTTTCTTGTACTTCTAGTGGAACATCAATAACAAATGGCGTGACAATAAACATAGCCCCCATATCACCCGCTATCACTTGCACGTTTACTAATACAAAAATTGTTCCACCGGGAAGCGGAACCCTAAAAATAATTAAAAATACTATAGGAGGAGATGATAAATTCGGTTTTAATGTGTCTCCTTCACCACTTGCAACTATATATATTACAACAACTTCCAGTACGGGCAATAATTCAGTGGTCTTGGCTTCAGGAAACTATTATATTTCTGAATCATTTTGGAATTCTGGTTGGGTGCCAAGTTCTCCTGTTCAATGTAAAAAACAAGATGGAACACCCACGGGCACTCCAATAGGAAATCAGGACATAAGTAACGTTGAGATACGGTCAAGTGAAACAACAGTTTGCACGTTCACAGATACTAAAACTCTTGTACTTCCTAAAATTAAGGTTGATAAAGTATTAATTCCAAGTACTGATCCCGGTAAATTTAACTTAAAAGTTGGAGGCGCAACGTATGTATTTAATGTGGGTAATGGAGGCACTACCGGAGCTCAGCAAGTTGCGGTTGGAACTTATATTATTAGTGAAACCGCGGGCACCAGCACTAACTTAAATGACTACACAACCGTTGTTGGTGGAGACTGCTCTTTAACTGGTAGTATTACTTTAGCGTCCGGGGACAACAAAGTTTGCACCATTACCAACACTAAAAAAGTTACTACTACACTTACCGTTAAAAAAGTTTTAGTTCCAAGTACAAGTAATACCGATAAATTCAATTTGCAAATTGATGGCACAACTGCCGGCACTGGAGCTAATGTTGGAAATAACGGAACTACCGGAGCAGTAACAGTCACTGCAGGAGCGCACACTGTTAAAGAAACTGCAGGTACAGCCACAACTTTAAGCGACTACGACGTAGTTACTTCAGGTGATTGCTCCGCAAGCGGGGACGTTACTTTAGCAGTTGGCGATAATAAAACTTGTACTATCACCAACACTAAAAAACCTGTTATTATTGTTAAAAAGGTAATGGTTGGAGGCACAGACACATTTGACTTTAACGGAGATCCAGATGGTTCTATTTCTGTAGATAAAGGTACTATTAAAAAAACAGTTGCTCCAGGCACTTACACTTCAACTGAAGATACAGTAACAGATTGGGACTTAACTTCTATTACTTGTGATGATCCAGATAGTACTGGTGATGTCTCTACTCGTGAAGCTAATTTTGATGTTGCGGCAGGACAAACAGTAACTTGCACTTTTACCAATACCAAACAAGGAACTTTAAAAGTAGTTAAAAATATCACAGGCGGAGATGGAACAACACAATTTGATTATTCTGTTTCGCCTACGCCTTCAATGTTACATATTACTCCTCCGGCTGATGGACAAGCTGAAGACTCAATACCTGTGACCGCAGGAAAATATGATGTATTGGAGAATGTTCCAACCGGATGGACTCTTGATTCTAAATCCTGCGCTGATGGCAGTGGAAGTTCTACTGGTATTGATGCAGTAAATGGCGTAACAGACGTAACTATAATAGCGGGTCAGACAACAACTTGCACATTTGATAATACAGAGGTGAGCGGACCGGTTGCGGGAACCTTAATAATAGAAAAAAATACTATAGGGGGAGAGGGAACATTTAATTTTGAAATATCTACAACACCTATAACTAATAAAAGTATTACAACGGTAGGTGGCACAGGGAAAAGTGCTCCACAGTCATTACCTCCGGGTAAGTATTCTGTTACAGAATTAGTAGCTCCAGCTAACTGGGGGCTTACTAAGGCTTCTTGTAGTGATACAACATCTCACTATACATCAAAGGGTACAATAGCAGATGTAACCGTAGCCGCTGGTCAAACAACAACTTGCACATTTGAAAATGCTTTAGGTGGCGCAAGTGGCGGGGGTAGTGGGCGTTATGAATTTGAACCGATCCTACCTCAACGCTAAACAAAATTTTTAACATTTTAGTTTAAGATAAAAATATAAAGTCTGTGAGACATTGGAAATACGATGATTGTTTTGTTAGTAAAAATATTTGTTATAGCCTTTTTCATTAATTTACTTTATGAAGTTTTACATAGTGTTTTATACAAAACTTGCCTTGAATCTAATTTACAAAAGTATATCCGTTTAATATTAAAAGCAGCTATTTTTGACGGATTTGTAATAACAATAATATATTATATAGAGTATATAATCTTTAAAAATCAGAATTTATTTTACAGTTCTTCGCAAATTATTACATTTTCTTTAATAAGTTTATTTTTCGCCTACATTTGGGAAATATATTCTTTAAAAAAGAAAAAATGGGAATATTCAAATAAAATGCCTTTAATCTTAGGTGTTGGAATAACTCCTTTTTTACAATTATGTATGACTGGAATTTTATCTATTTACCTTTCACTAAATTTTTAATATAATTAATTTAAATACAATAGGTCGATGTAAAAATTGAGTATGCCCGTATAGAATTTTAACTTTAAGATATGAATTAAATTACATGGTCAGAAAAAACAAATAATAATATAAATAATCCTGTGAATTACAAATCATACCGAAGTACGAATCGTTCGGCAAATTCAATATAATTATTGAATTATGCGTAATTCGGTAATATTCGTAATTCGTAAGAATGTATGCAAAAAACAATATTAATAGCAATTGTAGTAATAGTATTAGTTGTTGTAATTTTAGGAATATATTTTTTATTTACCAGTATGAATAAAAATACAACTCCCCCGGAAAATATAAAATCTAATATTACCGATATTCAGGGAATGAAGGTGGAAGTACTAAAAGAAGGAAACGGTGTAGCTGTAAAAAATGGAGACAATGTTACGGTAAACTATGTTGGAACATTACAAGATGGAAAGAAATTTGATTCCAGTATTGATAGAAATGCTCCATTTAGTTTTATGGTGGGAGAAGGTAGAGTGATAAAAGGCTGGGATTTAGGCGTTGTGGGTATGAAGGTTGGAGAAAAAAGAAAATTAACCATTCCCCCTGAGTTAGCGTATGGTTCAGTAAGCTTTCTTATGATTCCATCAAATGCAACTTTGACTTTTGAAGTTGAATTGTTGGGCATCAGTCAATAAATATTTAGTAATTTAAGAAGGTAATAATATGAAAAAAATAATAACAGCTGTCGTTATTGTTGCAGTTATAATAATTGGAAGCAATTACTTATTAAAAAACAATAAAGTATCGGGTCCAACAAGCCAAAATTCATCAGATTTAAAGGAAACTCAAAGCAGTCAAAATCAAACAGCAACTAATCCTGCAGATTCTAGCCAACTCCAAAACCAAAATTCAGAAGAAGAAATTTCAGTTTCAGCGCAGGTTCCAACTCCAGTAAATCATGAAGTTATATACACAAACTCTGGATACTCTCCATTAGAGCTAATTATTAAAGTTGGAGACACCGTAACTTTTAAAAATGAAAGTTCTAATGGAATGTGGACAGCTTCTGGAATGCATCCATCTCATGTTGTTTATAGTGGCACTTCTTTGCAGAGTCATTGTCCTGACACTTCTAATACTTCTTTTGATGAATGTCAATCGTCTAAGTCTGGAGAATCATGGTCGTTTAAATTTGATAAAAAAGGTACATGGGGATATCATAATCATGTTATTGTTAATCATTTCGGTAAAATCATAGTTCAATAAATTCTGACAAGTTAAATATTAAAAAATCGCCTTTCGGACGATTTTTTGATTATAAAGTAGGTTTTTATCCAGGCTGAATTCAATAAGTAATTGCAACACCGATGCGTTCGAATAATACTTCTAGTGGTGTCTTCCCTCCGTGGCGTTTGCGGGGTGTCGTATTTAATCGGTGCTCAGTTTGTCGAATTTGATCGTCTGA
>Ga0209542_10002161_pt1 | contig 44697 bp, 33 predicted proteins | sample RifCSPhighO2_01_FD_184028 | JGI IMG/M metagenome (GOLD analysis project Ga0209542, IMG submission 184028) | Soil microbial communities from Rifle, Colorado - Rifle CSP2_plank highO2_0.1 (SPAdes) (version 2) | ecosystem: Environmental > Terrestrial > Deep subsurface > Rock core/Sediment ...
AGAAACAATCAACGTTGAAAATTTTTGAAAATTTGTTAAATAAAGCATCTCTATAAATTTATGCCCATTAAAGTAGCAATCAATGGATTTGGAAGGATTGGACGGTCGTTTTTGAAAGTCGCGTTAAAGCGGCCGGAGATTGAGATTGTCGCGATTAACGATTTGGGCGATGTTGATAATCTCGCCTATCTTTTGAAATACGACAGTGTTTACGGCAAGGAAGGTTTGGATATTAAAACAGAAAAATCGCCGACGCCCGGCGGCCTAAATTTTTTAATCGTTAATGGGAAGAAGATTCATTTTGTTCAGCAAAAAGAGCCCTCACTCTTGCCGTGGAAGGATTTGGACATTGATGTGGCAATTGAATCAACCGGTTTTTTTGAAAGTTACGAAGCGGCCTCGGCTCATTTGAAAGCAGGGGCAAAACGCGTCGTTATTTCGGCTCCGGCAAAAGGTAAACCAACATCCGAAATTGAGGGCCTGCCTGCGCAGTCAGGCAGAACGGTTTTAATGGGTATCAACGAAGAGGAGCTGAAGGAGTGCGAAGTTTCTTCCAACGGCTCTTGCACGACAAACGCCGCTTCGCCGGTCGCCCAGATTATGTATGAAACCATCGGCGTCAAAAAAGCGCTTTTATCAACGGTTCACGGCTATACCGCCACTCAAAAATTGGTTGACGCGCCGGACGCCAAGGACTGGCGGCGGGGGAGAGCCGGAGCCGTAAATATCGTTCCTTCAACAACCGGCGCGGCGATTTCCGTAACCGAAGCCATAAAGGGCTTGAAAGGATTGTTTGACGGCGTTGCCATTCGCGTTCCGACTCTGACCGGCTCAATCGCCGATTTTACATTCTTGGCCGCTCGTTCAACGAGCGTTGAAGAAATTAACGACATTTTTAGGAAAGCGGCGAAAGAAAACCGGTGGAAGGGGATTATGCGGATTAACGAAGAGCCGATTGTTTCCTCCGACATTATCGGCGACGAACACGCGGCGATCGTGGATTTGACTTTAACAAAAGTCGTTGACGGCGATTTAGTGAAGGTAATGTCATGGTACGACAATGAACGAGGGTATTGCTATTCGTTGGCCGAACATGTAATTAAAGTCGGAAAATTAATTAAATAAAAAAATAAAATATTAAAAAATTATGCCCTACGCCATTTTATTGGCTTTCGCCTTTGTTTCGGCTCTTTTGGCCGGACAAACGGCACAGTTGAATACGACTTTTGACCGGCTTAATGAGACCAGCACCGTTTCCGTGGAAACGGAAAATCAAACTACGGTTGAGCCGACGGAATCAAACATAACCGGAACCGCTCAGCCGGTTGAAGAAACAGCTCCTTTACAGACGACTGACGTCACGCAGCCGACCGAAAGCAATATCTCCGGAATTCCGACCGCCACAACCCCGCCAAGCGGGGACGCCGCTCCGACTTCGACCCAGGAGCCGACCACCGTTTCGCCGCAGCCGACTCCGTCGCCGACTCCTTTGCCCGGAACTGTCTACCCCAAATCCGTTCCGACTCCCACGCCTTCGGTTAAAGAAGAGCCCAAAGCCGCGCCGGCTCCTCAAATTATTCATAAGGAACTAAAGCCCGTAGCGGCATTCAAATCTCCGCTTCCCGGCAAAATTCAGGGAAGCGTCGCGATTGAGCTTGCGGTCAAGGATGCTCTTTCGGTTGAGTTTAACGTAAGGAAATCCAACTCCCTTGTTTCCCGGTATCTCGGTTCGGGGCAGCGCAAAGAGGAAAGTAAATGGACGTTTTCGTGGAACACATCTTTAACGCCGAATGCTCATTACGAACTTTACGCCGTCATAACCAATGAATTCGGCCAGTATGAAAGCGGTACGGTTTCCGTGGTCGTTTTGAACGCGGTCGCCGCGGCCCCGGAAACGCAAAAGAAAATTGTTGATATAAAGGAGCAAGTTCAAATTAAAGAAGTGGAAACTACGGAAAAGAAGGAAACGGAAAAGGTTAATACCGTTGAAGCGGTGGAGCAGGACGTGAAAAATTTTTCAGAAAAATTGAAAATCGATTTACCGCCTCAGGAAGCAAAAAAAGTGGATGATGCCGTCAAGACCGTAACTCAGGAATTAAAACCGAAAGTTGAAATTCATTTGAAAGAACTCGGCGAAAACATTTCAATAATCAAACAGGAAGAAGTAAAGCGCAAAACGGCGGAAGAATTGCCGGCGCCCGAAATCGCGACGGAGAAAAAAGAGCAGGTTATAAAAGAAATAACCGAAAAAATTAAAGAAGAACAGCAAAAACAAACGGAAGTCAGACAAGAGATAGCGAAGACAATCGAGGAAGCCAAAGAAAAAATAATTCAGGCCTTGCCCGAGCCGAAAAGACAGGAGGCCGAGCCGGTGAAAGCCGCGGCGGTTAAAGGGGCCGAGCAATTGATCGCGCAATTTGAGACAAATGTCGGAAAACACGAAGAAGAAAAAATCGGCGAAGCTGCTTCGGTCGTTGCCAAAGACAGCGACAAAGACGGCATGTCCGATTACGAAGAAATTTTTAGATTTAACACCGATCCTTTTGCAATTGACAGCGACGGCGACGGATTTAACGACGGCGTGGAAGTCGCGAGCGGTTATAATCCGCTTGACCCGTCGCCGGCCGATCAGATTGTTTATGAAGAGCCGAAAGCTCCGGAAGCCGGCGTGGTTCAGCCGCAGACGTTTAAAGTTGAAGAAGTAAAAGTCGTTGAAAAAGCGAAAACCGAAACCGGCGCGGAAGTCATTAAAAAGATGGAAATTAAGGGTCGGGCCTTGCCGAACAGTTTCGTGACGATTTACATTTACAGTTTGCCGATTATCGTTACCGTCAAGGCCGACGCCAACGGCGCCTGGACCTACACTTTGGATAAAGAGCTTGATGACGGAGAGCACGAGATTTACGTGGCGACGACCGACAACACCGGAAAAATCGCCGCCAAAAGCGCGCCGTTCACTTTCACCAAACAAGCGGCGGCAATCACGCTGACCGGCATCACTCTTCCGGCGGTCGCGCCTTCGGCCGAAGTGCCTTCGTTTTTGAGCACCACTTACTTAATTTTGACGCTTTCTTTGATCGCTTTCATTCTCGGCGTGGGTTTGCTTGTCATCGGACTTTTGACGATGAAGCGCGAACGGCAGCAGCCGCCTCAGTCACCGCAGCCGCCCAAATAATAATTTATGAACCTCGTTTTCGCCAGTTTTAAAAAAGGGATTGATTTTTTCAAAAGCAACCCCCAAGTCATTTACACCGCGCTTCTGATTCTCGTAATTCCCATGGCTTTTATTTTATCCAATCAGCAATTTTTAAACGTTGCGAAAACGGCTCAAGGGCGGTTGGAAAAAGAGAGGATTGGAATGATGCAGGACGTTTTCGTCGCTTTCGCGTCGGCAAGATTGAGCGATCGGGAATTTTTACAGCAAAAGATTGAGGAATTGAAAAAGCAAAATGAAATTCTCGCGGAGATAAAGTTGGTGCGGCTTGAAGACAATGTGCCCAAGATCGCCGCTTCTTTGAAAAAAGAAGAAATCGGAACCACGGACGAGGCGGATCAGCAGTATCTGGCGATGGCGTCTTTGAATCCGTCCAGTTCTTTTATTATTGAAATTTTTCCCGAAGGCGTCAGGAAATGGAAAGCCGTCCGGGCGATTTTGGACGAGAATAAAACCCTGTCCGGTTTTTTGGTGACCGAGATTTCAATGGCCGAATCGGACAGAATAATCGCCGAAAATTTGACGCGTGCTTATTATTTTCTGCTTATCATTTTGGTCGCGATTTTGCTGCTCTTGATTCGGCAAGCTCGGCTGATTGACTATTCAAAACTGTATAACCGGCTTCAGGAAGTTGACAAAATGAAGGATGATTTCATTTCAATGGCGGCGCACGAATTGAGAACTCCGCTGACGGCGATTAAGGGCTACGCCGATTTGGTTTCAGAAGTTAAAGGGCTTTCCGACCGCGACAAAGATAATCTGGCGATAATTAAGATCTCGGCCGACCGGCTCAATTCTTTGGTTGCCGACATATTGGACGTTTCACGGCTCTCCCAAGGCAGGTTGGTTTTCAATTTTCAAGCCGTTGATCCGTCTGATATAATTAAAAAGACGATTGATTCTTTGAAGGTTGAAGCCGACAGCAGGGGATTAGAGATGAAGTATGAGCGCAAAGCGTTGCCGAAGATTTCAATTGACCCGATTCGGTTTGAACAAGCGCTGGTGAATCTGGTCGGCAACGCGATTAAATACACGCCTAAAGGCAAGATTGAGGTTTTAACCGAAGAAGCAAAAGGCAAGCTGTACATCAGAATCGCCGACACGGGTCTTGGCATTTCGGCGGAAGAACAAAGGCGTTTGTTTGAAAAATTTTACCGTATTCAAACGAAGGAAACTCAGGAAATTATAGGCACCGGCCTTGGACTCTGGATAACAAAAGAACTGATTGAAAAGATGGGCGGAACGATTATGGTGGAATCAATAAAAGGCATGGGAGCACATTTTATAATCAGCTTTCCGATAAAAACATGATTTACATCGGCGCGGATCACCGCGGTTTTCAATTGAAAGAAGAAATTAAAAAATATCTTGCCGAGCGGGGAGAGAAGTTCAAGGACCTCGGCAATTTGAAATTTGAGCCGGACGACGACTATCCGGATTTCGCCGTTAAAGTCGCCGGAGAGGTTGCCAAAGCGCCTGAAAAAAATCGCGGCATACTTTTGTGCGGTTCGGGCGTGGGCGTTGATGTTGCCGCCAATAAATTTAAAGGCATTCGTTCGGCACTCGCGCTTTCGGCATGGATGGCTCAAGCCGCGCGGAAGGACGATGACGTGAACGTCTTGTCGTTGTCCGCCGACGTCACCGACGCGGCCACGGCAAAGCGGATCGTCAAAGTGTTTTTGGAAACTACCTTCAGCGGCGAAGAGAGACACAAGAGAAGGATAGAGAAGATAAGGAAGATTGAATCGCGATACTAATATACTAATGCATACGAATTATACCAATAAATGCGAATAAGAAATACCGGTCTTCATTCGTATTATTAGTATGAATTCGTATATTGGCATCGCGTAAGCGAAGCGTTTATGATTCAAATTATTCCCGCGATTAACGTTGAAAAATTTGATGACCTGATCAAGCAGGTCAGAGCCGTCGAACCGTACGCCGGCTGGGTCCATTTTGACGTTGCCGACGGCACGTTTACTTCCAACGAAATTTGGCACGAACCGTTTGATTTGCTTGATTTTAAAACCGATTTATTCATTGAAGCGCATTTAATGGTTGCCAGGCCGGAAAAAAAGATTGATCGCTGGCTTGTTCCATGGGTTCGTCGCGTTATTGTTCATTTCGAAACCGTCAGGGATTTGAATGAAATAATCAAAAAGTGCCGGAAGGCAAAAGTGGAAATCGGCGTGGCGATTAATCCGGAAACTCCGGAAGGCGTGCTAAAACCCTTTTGCGAAAAGGTTGATTTAATCCAAATTTTAGCGGTTAAACCCGGGCTGGCCGGACAAAAATTTGACGATAAGGCCTTAAGAAAAATTCATCATTTAAGGCGGCTCTGCCCGCTTTCAATCATTGAAGTTGACGGCGGAATTCAAGTCGGCGTCGCCCGGCAGGCCGTCCGCGCCGGAGCCGATATTTTGGTCAGCGCCTCGGCGATTTTCGGCACGGGAAAAAGCGTCGAGTACGCGATCCGCGAGTTGAAAGAAGATGCGATAGCAGGGCTTACAGAGGAATGACGAAAGATTCAAAAGCGAAAATTCGAAAAGTTTTGAACGCGATCAGGCCGGCGCTGGCTTTGCACGCCGGAGACGTTGAATTGGTTGATTTTGAAAAGAAAAGCGGCGTGGTCACTTTGCGGTTGAAAGGCGGGTGCATGGCCTGTCCTTTTTCGCCGATGACGGGCAAAGAGATTGAAAAGATATTGAAGCGCGAAGCGGCGGAAGTCAAAAAAGTTAAAATTATTAATTAAATTTTTATAGCTTCAGGGAACAAAATTTTGAAAATCCTTTAACCCCAACCGCGCAGACGCGGTTGGCCGCCCCCACCCAGGATTTTCAAAATTTGTTCCCTCCGCTTGTATTTTATAGTATGGCTTACGAATCAAAAAATTTCGACCATCTGTTAGGGATAAACGGCTTGAGCGATCAGCTGCTTAAAAATCATTTTACTTTGTATCAGGGTTATGTCGCGAATTTCAATAAACTTAATCAAATTTTGATCGGGCTTGAAAAAGAAGGAAAATACGGAACTCCGGAATACGCGGAATTGAACAGGAGATTCGGTTGGGAATGGAACGGAATGCGTTTGCACGAATATTATTTTGAGAATCTAACAAAACAGCCGAAAGCGCTTGACCCCAATTCGGAATTATTCAAAAAAATAATTGCCGAGTTTGGTTCTTACGAACTTTGGGAGAAAGATTTTAAATCAATGGGAACGATGAGGGGAATCGGCTGGGTGATTTTATATTACGACGCCGAAGCGGATTCGCTGTTTAACGTCTGGATCAACGAGCATGACGCCGGGCATTTCGCCGGCGCCGCGCCGCTTCTCGTGATGGACGTTTTTGAACACTCTTATATGTCTGATTATGGTTTAAAACGAGCCGATTACGTTGAGGCGTTTTTAAAGGCGATTGATTGGGAAGTGGTTGTTAAGCGCCTTAAAATTTAGGGGCTTGACAAAGATTTTTTGGCGAATATAATGAGAGATGCTTGAACTTTGAAAATTTAATTTTAGCCAAGTTATTTTTCGAGCCAAATTTTTTGTGTTTATCGCAGTTGTCCCGATTATTGCCATCTTTGATGGCAGGGATTGGATCCTAATTTAGGGATCCTATTTCTTTTATGAGAGTTTGATCCTGGCTCAGGATGAACGCTGGCGGCGTGGATAAGGCATGCAAGTCGAACGAGGTTGGCGAGAGATTATATCAATTGCCGGCCTAGTGGCAAACGAGTTAGTAACACGTGGGTATCTACCTTCAACACGGGTATAACCCGCCGAAAGGCGGACTAATTCCCGATGGTCTAAATGTTGACGTGATGGATTTGATGGCGAGAATTTATTTTCGTTGTCTGTCCGGATTGTTGGTGTTTAGTAAAGGCCGAAAGGCGGTTGAAGAGGAGCCCGCGGCCTATCAGCTAGTTGGTAGGGTAATGGCCTACCAAGGCAACGACGGGTAGGGGGGGTGAGAGCCCGTTCCCCAACGACGGCACTGAGACACGGGCCGTACTCCTACGGGAGGCAGCAGTCGAGAATATTCGACAATGGGCGAAAGCCTGATCGAGCGACGCCGCGTGAAGGAAGAAGCCCTTCGGGGTGTAAACTTCTTTTGCGGGGGATGAAACCGTGCAGCAATGCGCGATTGACCGTACCCCGCGAATAAGGGGCTGCAAACTTCGTGCCAGCAGCCGCGGTAATACGAAGGCCCCAAGCGTTATCCGGATTTATTGGGCGTAAAGCGTCCGCAGGTGGTTTTAATAGTCAGGTGTTAAATCCTCAAGCTTAACTTGAGGCCTGCACCCGAAACGTTAAAACTAGAGGGCAGGAGAGGCTGATGGAACATACGGTGTAGGGGTGAAATCCGTTGATATCGTATGGAACACCAAAGGCGAAGGCATTCAGCTGGCCTGTCTCTGACACTCAGGGACGAAAGCGTGGGTAGCGAATGGGATTAGATACCCCAGTAGTCCACGCCGTAAACGATGCCGACTAGCCGTTTGAAGTATCGACCCTTCAAGTGGCGAAGCTAACGCGTTAAGTCGGCCGCCTGGGAAGTACGAGCGCAAGCTTAAAACTCAAAGGAATAGACGGGGACTCGCACAAGCGGTGGAGCATGTGGTTTAATTCGACGATAACCGAAGAACCTTACCAGGGCTTGAAACTCCGATGAAATCCCGATGAAAGTCGGGCCCTCGCAAGACATCGGAGCAGGTACTGCATGGCTGTCGTCAGCTCGTGCCTTGAGGTGTTCCGTTAAGTCGGGAAACGAGCGCAACCCCTATTGTCTGTTACAAGTGTCAGACGAAACTGCCTCTTTCAAAGGGGAGGAAGGTGGGGATGACGTCAAGTCAGCATGGTCCTTTGATGCCCTGGGCTACACACGTGCTACAATGGGGAGTACAATGGGTTGCCAAGCCGTAAGGCGGAGCTAATCCCATCAAAACTCCTCCCAGTTCAGATTGAGGTCTGAAATTCGACCTCATGAAGGCGGAATCGCTAGTAATCGCGGATCAGCTATGCCGCGGTGAATACGTTCTCGAGTCTTGTACTCACCGCCCGTCACGTCAAGGGAGCCGGGAGTACCCAAAGTTCCATCTAGGTGGGATCAAGGTAAGCTCGGTGACAGGGACGAAGTCGTAACAAGGCACCGGTAGCGGAAGCTGTCGGTGGATCACCTCCTTTCTAGGGAGCTATCATGAGAAAGTTTTTTCTCGCGGTGAGAAAAAATAATTCTCTCTAGGAAGGTCGATTATTTCGATTTTTTATCGAGATACATAAGTGTTGGTCTCGGAGCTTCACAAGTTGAGACCATCGGGACAACTGCATTGGACACAAAACGAAAAAACCGCATTGCTTGCAAAAGCCGCGGTTTTTTTGTAGAATAATTCTGTTATTGCGGGCGTGTAGCTCAGTTGGTTAGAGCGCGTCACTGATAATGACGAGGTCCCTGGTTCGAGTCCAGGCACGCCCACAGCAAAGATTCTCAAAATTTTTATCAGGGCCTGTAGCTTAGTGGTAGAGCACCCGGTTTGCATCCGGGAAATAGGGGTTCGATTCCCCTCAGGTCCACCAAAAAGTTCGGACTCATTTCCAGCAGAACCCTGACGAAATCTAACCGCTCGGGCGGCGCGGAATTCCCCCCTTGAACCCCCCTTCCGCGCCGCCCTCGCGGGAGCCCAAGCTTTTCGTCCGCGAAGCGGGTTTCTTTTAGCTTATCACAATATCTAAAGTTTGGATATTGATTTATTGGATATACCTTGTTAATATATGGTTAAGTCAATCCACACAAAGGAATACGCCTATTTTGTCGGGCGACTGCGGAAAGCTCGATTGGAGGTAAAATTGACACAGGTGCAGGTTGCGAGAAAATTAGGTCGGCCGCAATCACACGTCTCCAATGTCGAATCCGGACAGCAAAGGATTGACGTTGTTGAATTAAAAAGGTTCGCGAAAATGTATGGGAAAGATATGAATTATTTCCTATAAAAATATGAAAAAACTACTTCTAGTGCTAGCGTTACTAATTGGCGTTCTGTCATTTTCTGCTTCAGCTGATGCAAGGACAACTCGTGTGAGAGGGTATTACAAACCTTCAACTGGTAGCTATGTAGCGCCGCATTACAAAACTACACCGAATCGTTCCAAATTTGATAACTTTTCCACGAAGGGAAACTATAATCCCTACACCGGAAAGAAAGGAACGGTAAATCCTTTTAGGTGGTAATTTTATGGATCAAGAACACACTAAAGACTGGTTGAAAGAAAACTGGTTTAAGGCAGGAATTTTAATCTCAATTTTAATTATTGCTTATTCTTTTTACCATGTGTTAGTGGTAAAACCAGAGAGGGAAGCAAAAAGAGAGGAAGCAGCAAAAATTGAGGCCCAATTAGTCGAAGAGCAGAGAAAAACAAAAGCGAAAGAAGATTTAGCCAGTTGTGTCACGACGGCAGAAAGTAATTATTCAAGTATTTGGTTTGGGGAATGTAAGGCCCGAGGATTACTCTCCCAGTGGTGTATAGAAACGGAGAATTTGGATTTTCAAGAGTATTTAACAAAGCTGGGTATTCCCGAAGAAGAATACAAAAAACAACGGGGAATAACCGATGACAAAGCTTTCTCTGCGATTTTGGATTACTTTGAAAGAAAAGAGGACTGTTCTTGTAGTTTGCCCCTCGCTATTGCCGACAGAAAAAATGAGAGTTTAAAAGACGCTAAGGATATTTGTTATAAACAATATCCGCAAAATTAATTTATGTTATTAATTAAAAACTAAAATGAGTACATGGGGGAGGTTAAACGAACGCGTTGATTGGGCCGTCCTCAATGCTATACGAGTTGTTAATCTCATATTTTTTATTGCGATAATCTTTTATTTTGGCGAGGCGTTTACTGGTATAGCGCTTGAAAAAGTAATAATTATTCTGGGGATATTTTGGTCTTTACTGAGAGGCATGGATGCAGATTTCGTTTTGTTTATATCAAGAAAAATTCTATCTTTGGGATGGGGACCATCCCTTATAATTCTAGCTTCCATTGCAGGAATATTCTGGAACGAAAGGTACCAACTTTACCCTAATTTTAAAGAAGCTATACAAAAATTATGCAAGAAATAGTTAAGAACATAATCAACAAAGCAGTTCCCCCGCTTTTAGTAATCGCTGCGGTGGTTTTTCTGTTTGTCTTTACAGACATCTTTAAAAAAGAGCCGCCCGTGATGATTCCGCCGCCGCCACCTCCACCGATCCAACCATCAGAATTTCCAGATTATGAAGCTTTTAAATCTATGGAGAAAAAATTAGTTCTGGTTGAAAACCGCGAAACGTTCTCTCCTAAAAATAAGCCAATTATTGGTAGGGTTAAGAAAACAATCGAAGTGGGAGGCGAATTTTCTAGAATCTACATATACATTGAGGCATCCGTTGATAACGGCAAACCATTAACTCAGTGGGATAGTATATACATGAGTATTCAGTACGTTGGTGGTCACATATTCAGGTTCAACAGTTTAAAGGTATCGAGCGATACCGTCACAAAGCTTCTTTATGGTTTAAATCAAATGCCATTTTTGGAGTCCATTCCTTATTCAGAAACTAAAACACCGATCATTAAAAATTGGTTTGCTTTATTCCGTGATGGAGCAAGACTGGAGTTTGACGCCTTCATCTCTACGTTAAGACAAGGAGGCAAACTCAATTTAGTGGAACTAAGGTACGAATGTGAAACAAATAGCGATTGTTTTATTAAGTGAGAGCTCGCAGTTATATATTAGTAATAATTCTTTCCTTTTCTGTTTCTTTCGGGCCAACAGTAGTTTTTGCTCACCCCGGAAGAACCGATTCATCCGGTTGTCATACTTGTCGCACTAATTGTCCAAGCTGGGGTTTATCGTATGGAGAATATCATTGCCATAGGTCAAAAGGACTACCACAGCCCAAAGAACCGATTAAAAGTCATTTGAACAAGAGTGGTGCGGGATATACAGAACCAGCACCGGAGTATAAAATTCCAGCGACAGTTCAGCCCAGCAAAAATTCCACGCAAACAGAAAAAGTTCAGGAAGGTTGGTTTAAGAGATTATTGAAAGTGTTTGGAATTTAGCCCGCTTCGCGGACGAAAAGCTTGGGCTCCCGCGAGGGCGGCGCGGAAGGGGGGTTCAAGGGGGGAATTCCGCGCCGCCCGAGCGGTTAGATTTCGTCAGGGTTCTGCTCGTAGTGGGTTCGCACTTTTTCCAAAATTGACCACCAAAAACCTCCTCCGGAATATTCCGGAGGAGGTTTTTATTTTTACCCAGTTAGAAGTACCATGAATTTTATCTTTTAAAACTTAAAGAAAAGATGTTCTACGATAAAAACCGCAATGTAAGAATTTTAACAAACTTCTAACGGGGTTTATTTGAGAGACGCGGCAATATCAAAAGCGAGAAGCACGAACCAGCCGGCGAGCAAAACGAACCAGAGGATCATTTGAATAAACTCCAAAAACTTGCCGCGCGAGACGCTGAAATTTTCGGCGATTATGGAATAGACGTCTTCCAACGATTCCTGTTTGTTTTTTATTGAGTTCCGCCAGCCGTCAAGGTGGAATTTTTTTGAAATCAAATCGTAAAGCCGGGCCGAATACCAATCGCCGATCAGTTTAATTTCCCTTTCAAGCGCGTCAAACTCGGCGATGGATTCCGCGCGGATTTTTATGATTTCGCGGAACGATTGCGCCAGTTCCCTGTTTAAGGGAATGAGCGTTTTGGCGGTCGGTTTTTGAGTCAGACGAAGCGCCCTCTGAAGGCGTTTGTCCAGATCAAAGTCCAAAACGCGGTATCGCAAGAGCTGTAAATTCGCGGCCTCCAGCAATTCAATGATTGAATTGATTTGGCCTTCGGGTTCAAAAACAAACGCGCCGTCCCAGTCAATGATGACCATGTCGTTCTGGGCGTACTTGATTTGAGCGGACAAAGTGTATTCAATTTCCTTTTTATCAAGAGTCAATTTTTCCGACTTTAGAAATGAGGCGATTAACGGCGCTTTCGCGAAAAATTGCTCCGGTTCGCCGCTGTAGCCGGAGACGGCGGCGATTGAATATTCTTCGGCAATATCCGCCTTGCCCCCGTGTTTTTTGATTATTTTATAACAGCCGGCAATCAAGTCCTCACGCAATTTAAAAGCGGCGTCTGAAAAAACGTCGTTAACCGTGGCGATTGCTTCAACCAAAAGAACGTCCGGCGGGTACGATTTGACCGCGAAAGTCATTTCGCGGCCGTTGATTTTCATTTTTTCCTGTCCGATGACCGACTGGTGGGGGATTGAGGAAACATAATATTGCGGCGCGCTTTGGACGGACTTAAGTTCCACCGTTTCGCCCTTTTTGGCTTTTTGCGATTCCGCGAGAACGAGTGAAATGATTTTGTGTTCCATAATTTTGACGCTTTGATGTTACCATTCGCGCCTTTCTTTGTCCATTTGACATTTTAGCTTTTTCGGCGTATTATAGTGAATAAGCTTTTTAAAAATTTTAAAAATGGCTGGAAAATGAGGAGCAGAAATGAAAATCGGAATTCCCAAAGAAATAAAGAACGGCGAAGGCAGGGTCGCGTTGACGCCCGCCGGTGTCAAAAAATTGACGGCCGAAGGCCATATCGTTTTTGTTGAAACCGGGGCCGGAAGTTTAAGCGGCTTCGGCGACGAGGAATACCGCTCCGTCGGCGCGCAGATTTTGCCGCATCCGTTCGCTCTTTACGGATGGTCTGATTTAATCGTAAAAGTGAAAGAGCCGATGCCGGATGAGTGCGGGTTATTGGTTGACGATCAGATTGTTTTCTGTTTTCTGCATCTGGCGGCGAATCCCAAGCTCGTTGAGGTGATGTGTGAGAAAAACATTACGGCAGTCGCGTTTGAAATGATTGAGGATGACGAGGGTTCAAGGCCGATTCTCGCTCCGATGAGTTCAATCGCCGGACGCTTGGCGGCTCAGGCGGGAATGCATTATTTGAAATCGGAAAACGGCGGAAAGGGAATTTTAATCTCGGACGCGACCGCGACGATTGTCGGCGCCGCCGGAACGGTCGGCAGGGCGGCGATGCACTGGCTTGGGTCTTTGGGCGCTCGTATCCGCGCGTTTGACAAGAACCGACAGGCGCTCGATAAAATGAGAAAACATTATTGTTTTGAGATAGTCGAGCCGGATCCGGAAAGTTTGCGGAGAGCGGTTGCCGAATCGGATCTTTTGATACTGGCGGCCGTGGCTCACGGCGCGTCCGCTCCGAAAATCATCACCCGGCAGATGGTCGCGTCCATGGAAAAGGGATCGGTGCTGGTGGACGTGGCGATAGACCAGGGGGGCTGTTCGGAAACTTCAAAAACCACGAAGCTTGCCGCGCCCGTTTACGTTGAAGAAGGAGTGATTCATTACTGCGTTCCCAATCTCCCCGGCTCGGTCCCGAGAAGCTCCACAAACGCGCTATCGGAAGCGGTGATTTCTTATTTGCCGAAATTAGCGAAATGTTTTATCGATCAAAGATTAAACATGAAAGCGCTTAAAAGTTGCGGCGATATTAAAAAAGGAATTCAGATTTATAACGGTGCCGTAACCAACAAGGCCCTAGCCGATTCGCTCGGTAAAGAATTTCAGCCGTTGATAATAAAATGAAAGTAAGAAAATTTGTCTCCGTTCGTAAAGAACGGAGTTTTTTTAAGTTCTCCGAGATCCTTCGGGCTTCGCCCTTAGGATGACCCCACAAGTCCTAAAGGACTTGTGGGGTCAGTTATCCACAAGAGATGTTCCATCGCCGCCGAGATTGTGGTATAATTTAAATGGTCGATAATTAGCATAAATTTCATATTTTGCCTTTGATAAAAGGCAAAAAAGGTCAATTAAATTATAATCAAGCAAGGAATCAAATTTTGGTTTTTTGCTTTCATTAAAATGTTAAATTGGTTAGAAATATTAACCTCTTCTTTTCAGGCATCAGGAGCGGCGGTTATCAGCTTTGTGCCCAATATTATTGGCGCGATCATTGTCTTCGCCATCGGTTGGATTATAGCCATCGGTTTGGCTAAGTTAGTAAAACAGCTCGTCGACATGTTTAAAGTTGATCAATTGCTTGAAAAGATGGGTGCCAAAGAAATTCTTGAAAAAGCCGGACTTCGCTTGGATTCCGGTGCGTTTGTGGGTGCTTTGATTAAGTGGTTTTTCATAATAGTTTTTCTTTTGGCCGTAACCGAAATCTTGCAGTTGTTCCAGGTCTCGGAATTTTTGCGGGATGTTCTTTTGTACGTTCCGAACATCATCATCGCGGTCGTGATTATGCTCGCGGCGGTTTTGCTGGCCAACGTTCTGCATCGGATCGTCAAGGCGACCGTGTCGGCCGCGGGTTTGGCTTCCGCGGATTTTTTGGCGACTTTGACGCGCTGGGCGATTTTTGTTTTTGCTTTCCTGGCCGCTTTGATACAGCTGGGCATCGCTCCGGCTTTGATTAACACGCTTATCACCGGATTGGTCGCCATGCTCGCGATAGCCGGCGGTTTGGCCTTCGGTTTGGGAGGAAAGGACTACGCGTCTCAGCTGATTGAGAAAGTTCGGCGGGACATGGGCAGTCGTTCATAAACGACATTGAAATGTTTTTTCACAAAAACACTCCTTCCAAGGAGTGTTTTTGTTTGGATCCTTTGGGGGACTTGACAACATTTTTTGCGTAGCTATAATGGAAGAACAATGAGTAAACAGAAGATTAAAACTTGATATAAAAGAAGCGGGCAAATTCCGAAGTTTTTTAGTTGCCGCTTCTTAAAGCGGTTTTTTATTTTCTTGAATTCATTGAGAACTTTGACAATTTATTAACGGAAGTTTTTTCGTTTAAATTTTGTATTTAATGTGTCGGGACAGGTTATTAAGAGCCTATGGTGGATGCCTTGACACAAAGAGGCGATGAAGGACGCGGCGTGGCTGCGATAAGCCTCGGGGAGGTGCTTAGCAACCTTTGATCCGGGGATTTCCGAATGGGGCAACCCGTCTCGCAATTCAATGCGGGACATCTTTCGAGTAACGTCGGAAGAAGCGAACCCGGGGAAGTGAAACATCTCAGTACCCGGAGGAAAAGAAAAAACATCAGCTTTTAGCTTTTAGCTCATAGCTTTCGGGGTTTTCCCCGTCGGCTAATGGCTATAAGCTATAAGCTGAATTATTCCCTTAGTAGCGGCGAGCGAAAAGGGAAGAGCCTAAACCCGTTGCGTGACGCGCAAGCGAAGCGCGGCGGGGGTTGCAAGGCAATGACGTTTGAGGTTTAAGTCGCAAGATTTAATTTTCAAGAGAGTTAAAAAATAAAACGGTTAATTGAACGTCCCTGGAAAGGGCGACCAAAGAGGGTAATAGTCCCGTAAATGAAAATTGTTTTGTCTCTCAGTCATTGTTCTTAAGTACCGCGGGGAACGACAGCCCCGTGGGAAGCCGGGATGACTATAATCCCAAGGCTAAATACTCTTTGTGATCGATAGTGAACTAGTACCGTGAGGGAAAGGTTAAAAGAACCCCGGTGAGGGGAGTGAAATAGAACCTGAAACCATAAGGCTTACAAAGAGTCGGAGTCCCTCCGCCCGCAAGGGCGTTTGGGATGACGGCGTGCTTTTTGCAGAACGAGCCAACGAGTGTATGTGCGTTGCGTGCTTAAGTCGCTTAAAAAACGACGAAAGCAAAGGGAAACCGAGTCTTAAATGGGCGATTTGTAGCGCATATACGACCCGAAGCCAAGCGAGCTACCCCTGGCCAGGATGAATCACGGGTAATACTGTGAGGAGGTCCGAACCGGTGAGTCGTGCAACGCTCTCGGATGAGCTGGGGGTTGTAGTGAAAAGCTAATCGAGCTTGGTAATAGCTGGTTCTCTCCGAAATAGCTTTAGGGCTAGCCTCTGAGTTCCCGTTTTTGGAGGTAGAGCACTGGATGGATTGAGATGCGAAAGCTACTTAGTCCAATCAAACTCCGAATTCCGAAAACAAATGCTCAGGGAGTAAGTCTAAGGGGGCGAAGCTCCTTAGACAAAAGGGAAAAAGCCCAGACCATCATCTAAGGTCCCTAAATTCGAGCTAAGTGTAAAGGAAGTGGCCCGCCAGAGACAGGTAGGAGGTTGGCTTAGAGGTAGCCATCCTTTAAAGAGTGTGTAACAACTCACTACCATATGGCGGACTGCGCCAAAGATGTATAGGGGCTAAGCTCGGTACCGAAGATATGGATGTATTTCGCGCAAGCGAAGTACGTGGTAGGAGAGCGTTCTTTATGCAGTGAAGCAGAACCGGAAGGTTCTGTGGAGCGTAAAGAAGTGAGAATGTTGGCATGAGTAACCGCAAGTCCGGTGAAAAACCGGACCACCGATAACCTAAGGTTTCCTTGGCAATGTAAATCAGCCAAGGGTTAGGCGGGCCTAAGGCGATGCCGAAAGGCGAAGCTGACGGACAGCCGGTTAATATTCCGGCCCCGCCTTCAATCTATCCCGCAGCAATGCGGGATAAAATGGGGTGACGTAATTTGAAGGTTGAGGCGCGTTATTGGATTCGCGTTCTTGATTTTTGATGGATTTTCCAGGCAAATCCGGAAAGTCGTTAACATCGGAGATTGAGAAAATTTTTGAGCAATCAAGAAAATTTCAGCCAACCAGTTACCTAGAAAACCCTCGTTATTCCGGTGTTTTTGCTTTTTCGGAGCAATCCGTATTGGCGAATGCCGGTGATTGGAGGCGACCGTACCACAATCCGACACAGGTAGGTTGGGCGAGAAGCCCGAGGTGAACGGGTGATTCCTCGTTAAGGAACTCGGCAAAAAAGCTAGACGTAAGTTCGCAATATGTCTTCCCCGCTTAGGCGGGGCGCAGCTAAAGTACCCCTAGCGACTGTTTATCAAAAACACAGCTCCCTGCTAACTCGCAAGAGGATGTATAGGGGGTGACGCCTGTCCAGTGCTGGAAGGTTAACGGTAGATGTCTCTTTGTATTTGAGATTATATCAATGACGCGGAGAGGCTGATGCCCGAAGCCCCAGTGAACGACAGCGATAACTATAATCGTTCTAAGGTACCGAAATCCCTTGGCATGTAAGTTATGTCCCGCAGGAATGGCGCAACGACTGGGGGACTGTCTCAACGAGGAGCCCGGTGAAAATGCAGTGGTGGTGAAGATGCCCCCTACCTGCGGCAAGACGAAAAGACCCCGGAAGCTTTACTGCAACTTGATATTGGCTTAAGGTTCTGGATGCGTAGAATAGGTGGGAGGCTTTGAAGTTCGCCTTTCGGGGCGGATGGAGCCGTCAGTGAAATACCACTCTTTCAGGACTTTAAATCTAACCCCGATGATGAAAACGCCGGGGGACAGTGTCTGGCGGGCAGTTTTGGTGGGGCGCTATCCTCCTAAAATGTAACGGAGGAGTTTATTAAGGTCGGCTAACTCCGGATGGAAATCGGAGTGATAGGGTAAAGCCATAAGCCGGCTTGACTGCAAGGCGTATATGCCGCGCAGCTACGAAAGTATAACTTAGTGAACCGATGGTTCTTTGTAGAAAGGCCAGAGATTATCAGACAAAAGCTACTCCGGGGATAACAGGCTAGTCGCATCCAAGAGTCCATATCGACGATGCGGTTCGGCACCTCGATGTCGGCTCATCTTATCCTGGGGCTGGAGAAGGTCCCAAGGGTTTGGCTGTTCGCCAATTAAAAAGATACGTGAGCTGGGTTCAAACCGTCAGAAGAACCTTTAACATCGATAATCACACGGCGGCTTTCACGAGTAATCGTGATCGAATAAACCGACTCATATCGGTGAAGTCCTAATATTGTATGGTAACCTGTCATATGTTAGGATAATACCGAGGGAAGTTGTGTATGACTAAAAATCTTTCGCAAACACAAAAAGCTTATCTTGCCGGTTTTCTTGATGGTGACGGCAGTATCTATGTAAGAGCAAAACCAAATCCAACGTATCGTTATGGATTTCAGATTGCTCCATATATTGTTTTATTTCAGTCCCAAAAAGATAAAGATAATTTTTCGAAGGTTTGCGCGCTTATTGGCTTAGGCCATTTGCGTGAAAGGAAAGATGGCATTTTAGAGTATATTGTTAGTAAAAAAGATTCTATTGATGAGTTTCTACAAATTGTAAAACCGTATTCTATTTTGAAGAGGGAACAAGTAGAACTTATGTCTAAGATTCTTAAAGCTAAGCATAAAGTACAAAGCAAAAAAGATTTTGCGATTCTGATTGATCTTATAGATCAATTTCGAGAACTCAACTACTCTAAAAAAAGAAAGGTTCGTACATTAACCCCGTAGAGACTGATCCCGAAAGGGTGAGAGTCGCAATGCGGCTCACACGTCGGTCATCCCGGTAAAACCGGGATGGTGGTATAGTCCGATCCCTTTAGTAATAAAGGAAATTCGTTATTCGTATCATTCGTCCCTAAGCCCTTTGGGCCGGGATCCCGGCTTCTTAGCCTAGGGACATGCATTTATATATTTGCATCGTGTTGTAAGCGAAGCGAACAAAAGCGTGAGACAGGTTGGTCTCTATCTGCCGCAGGCGTTGATGCTTGAGGGAAGTCGCTCCTAGTACGAGAGGACCGGAGTGAACGAACCTCTGGTGTACGAGCTGTCCCGCCCGGGGCAATGCTCGGTAGCTATGTTCGGAAGGGATAAGCGCTGAAAGCATATAAGCGCGAAGCCCCTCCCAAGATTAGGCATCGTTTAGATCCGTGGGAGATGACCACGTTGATAGGCTGCAGGTGTAAGTCCGGCAACGGATTAAGCCAAGCAGTACTAATAGATCGAAATCTGTCCCGACACATTAGATACAAAACAAAAGAAGTTTTTAATTTTTGATTTCCTCCCGACCATAGCCGGGCGTGAACCACCTCTTCCCATTCCGAACAGAGAAGTGAAAGCGCCCGGCGCCGATGATACTGCTTGAGCATTTCGAGCGGGAAAGTAGGTATCGGGGGGATTTTTTATTGACAAATATTGATTGAATTTTTTTTAAAAGCCATTTATACTTAAAACAAATGGATACTCGGACTCAAAAACAGGTCATTATCGCCATATTTTTTTTAGGCATATTATTTTTTATCGGCGGCGGATTTTATTTCGCCTTCCGTTCGCCGGCAAGTTGTTTTGACAAAATTCAAAATCAGGGCGAGGAAGACGTTGATTGCGGAGGGCCGTGCGCGACGGCGTGCGAGGAAAAAGAATTAAAGCCGCTGGAAACGGCAAAAACTTATTTTTTTTCTTCCAGAGAAAATTTTTACGACGCGGCGGTGAGGATAAGAAATTTGAATTTAAGATACGGGGCAAAGAGTTTCTCTTATACTTTTAAATTGATTGACGGCGCCGGAAACGAGATTGGCCAAAAAAGCGGCAAATCCTTCATTCTCCCGGGTCAGTCAAAGTACGTAATTGAGCCGCTGGTTGAGGCGAAAGGAAAGCCGGCGAGGGTGAGCTTTTCTTACTCCGACGAGCAATGGGAGCGATTGGAAGATTTCGGAGAACTCCGTTTGAGCGTAAAAAATAAATTTTACAGCCGAACTTCGGCCGCGGCCGGCGAAACCGGTTTCAGCAAAGCGGAGGGAACGGTATTTAACGACACCCCTTATGATTTTGACAAGATCGGGGTCAATGTCGTGCTGCTTGGCGAAAATAACGCGCCGATCGCGATTAATAAAACCGAGATGAGGACTTTGATCGCGGGAGAAGAAAGATATTTTAAGGTGATTTGGTTTTATCCGTTTGAAGGCGACGTTAAGAACGTTGAGGCGGAGGCGGAAACGAACGTTTTTCTGCAGGAAACATTTTTAAAACGGTTCGGCGAGTAATTGCGAGCATGAATATCACCCAAACGATAAAACATCTTGATTGGCTTTTGATTGCCGCGGTTTTTCTTTTAAGCGGCCTTGGACTTTTGACCGTTTACAGCGCGGGAAATTCCGGGTCGGCTTTTTTTGAAAAGCAATTGATCTGGCTTTCCATCGGCTTTTTTGTAATGCTGGCCGTGAGTTTTTTCGATTACCGGATTTTCAAAAATTACTCTTCTTCCGTACTCGGAATTTATTTGTTCGCGGTTGTCCTGTTGCTTTTTTTGTTTATATTCGGATCGAACATCAGGGGATCGCTCGCGTGGTTTCGTTTCGGCGGCATCGCTTTCGAGCCGGTCGAACTGGTCAAACTTGTTTTGATAATAACTTTGGCGAAATATTTTTCCGCGCGGCATACCGAGATTTATCGCTGGCATCATTTTATCGTTTCCGGAATTTACGTCTCCCTTCCTTTGCTTCTCGTGCTTGTTCAGCCGGATTTCGGTTCGGCCGCGATTTTATTTTTCATCTGGCTCGGCTTGCTGGCGATCGCGGGACTAAAAGCAAAGCATTTCCTTGTTTTGGTTTCGCTTTTGCTTGTTGTTTCTTTCTTCGGCTGGTCGTATGTTTTGCACAATTATCAGCGCGAGCGTCTTTCAAGTTTTCTTTCCCCTCAGAGCGATCCTTTGGGAGCCGGTTATAATATTCTGCAATCAACCATTGCCGTCGGTTCCGGCGGCTGGCTTGGAAAAGGCCTCGGCCGCGGCACGCAGTCGCAGTTGAATTTTCTTCCGGAACAGCACACGGATTTTATCTTTGCCGCGATCGCGGAAGAATGGGGTTTCTTTGGAGTTCTTTTTCTTATTTCGTTGCTTGCTTTTATTTTTTGGCGATTGGCGAAATCCGCCCTTTCGGCCAGCAATAACTTTTCCAAGTTTTTTATTTCCGGTTTCATGATTTTAATTTTAGCGCACGGTTTCGTTAACATCGGCATGAATTTGGGTATTTTGCCGATCACCGGCATTTCGCTGCCTTTTGTCAGTTACGGCGGCTCTAATCTTTTGATGAATTTTTTGGCCATCGGTTTGATTCAAAGCATAAGAGTCAGGCAGATAGAATTTGAGAAAGATGAGGAATAAAATTTTGATTTTGATTTTAATTATTGTCGTCGCGATCGCGGTTTCCGCCGCGGCCGGTTATTTTTATTTTCTTCAAAACGTAAAAACTCCGCTCGGGCCGGCTTCCGCCCAAAAAAAAACGTTCGCCGTTTTGCCCGGACAGGGCGTGAAGGAGATCGCAAAAAAATTGGAAGACGAAAAAATCATCGGCGATGATTTTTATTTTGAGATTTACGCATGGCTCTCCGATACGGAAAAGCGATTCCAGGCGGGGGAGTATGAATTAACCCCGGCAATGAATATTCCTCAAATTGTCGGAATTTTAATTTCCGGCAAGGCAATTTCGCAAGAAGTGAGAGTCACCGTTCCCGAAGGCGTCACTTTTAAAGAAATCGTTTCCCGTTTTGAGAATAGCGGTTTTAAAATCGGGGACGATTTGCCGAAAGCTGGCGATTATAAGGATGAATTTTCATTTTTAGCCGATTCGCCCGATGACGCAAGTTTGGAAGGATTTTTATTTCCGGACACTTATAATTTTTTCAAAAAATCTTCGGCTGACGACATTTTCAAGAAATTTCTCGACAATTTTAACAAAAAGCTCTCCTCAAATTTAAGAGAAGAAATTAAAAGACAAAACAAAAAAATTCATGAGACGGTGACGATGGCTTCCGTGATTGAGAAAGAAGTCGCAAAAGATCCGGACAGGGCGATCGTGAGCGGAATTTTGTGGAAACGCCTCGCGGCCGGAATGCCTTTGCAGGCGGACGCGACGATATGTTACGCGAAATTGGCCGATTTTAAGGGTTGTTATCCAATTTACAGGGATGATTTGGACATTGATTCTCTTTACAATACTTATAAATACAAAGGCCTGCCGCCCGGGCCGATTTCCAATCCGGGATTGGCCGCGATTGAGGCCGCGATTTTCCCCCAAGAGTCGGATTATTGGTTTTATCTTTCCAAGCCGGACGGAGAAACGGTCTTTTCAAAAACGCTGGATGAACACAATAAAGCAAAAGCGTTGTATTTGCGGTAACAGTTTTAGCGGTCGCCTGTGGATAACTTTATTGCAATAATCGGCGGTTGTCTATATAATTATTATCAGTATCATTACCTTTTAAATAAATAATAAAAAAATAATTTATGCCTCAAACAACAATTTGGGAAAAGATAAGCAAGTGCTGCCTTTGTGCCTTAATTTTTTTGGCGCCGATTATGTTTTTGCCGTGGACCGCGGATCCGGTCGGGATCAATAAGCAGGCCGCGGTGGCGTTTTTGGCTATTTTAGGTTTCGTCTTTTGGCTGGCTAAAACGCTTTCGGAAGGAAAGCTTGTCTGGCCGAAAAGCTTGATCGCTCCGGCGGTCGGGCTCTTTGTAATCGTCTCCGGCGTTTCGGCGTATCTTTCCGCTTTTTCGCTGGACAGTTTTTACGATCTGTTCGGGAGAATAGACAATTTTCCGAGTTTGCTGACCTTCGCCCTTATTTTCTTTTTGGCAAGCGTTCTTTTGAGAACCGGCGATTATATTTTGAAAAGCATTTGGGTATTTTTGTCGTCGGCCATTTTGCTGGCGGTTTTTCAAATGTTGCATTTTTTGAGCGGCTCTTTGTTCGGCGCGTTCCTGTTGCCATGGGATTTCAGCCGCGTCATTGATTTTAACTCGGTCGGAACGGCGAACGCTCTGGCGATATTCTTCGGTCTTGCTTTGATTACCGCGGTCATAATGCTGGCCAGTCAGATGTTTGCCGGGAAATCAAAAATAATTCTGTACGTCGCGGCCGCGCTTTTTCTCGCGCATGTGATTTTGATCGGTTTTTGGCCGGTTTGGTTTGGATTGGTTTTGGCGATGATTTTTCTCATCAGTTATCGTTTCATCAGCGAACTGCATCTGGCCAAAACGAAGGGCGCTTCAGAATTCTCAATTAAAAAGCTTTCTCTGCCCATCGCGGTTTTCGTGGTCGCGTTTCTTCTCTTGCTGGCCAAGCCACCGATCGGCAATTTTTTGAATTTCGCCGTGGAAATCAAGCCGACTTACGACGCGACGATGGAAATCGCCGGCAAGGTCGCGGATCAGAGCTGGCGCGGCGCTTTCCTGGGTTCGGGGCCCGGCACGTTCGTGAATGATTATCTTTCGCACCGCTCGGCTTCTTTAAACGCCACTAATTTGTGGCTTCTGACGTTCAATCAGGGCTCCGCATTTTGGCCGACGATTTTGGCGACCGGCGGATATCTCGGAACCGCGGCTTTCGCTCTTCTCATTCTTGCTTTTATCTGGACCGCGTTCCGTGCGGCCGCCAAAAAATTCAAAGAAACGCCAGTTGACGTCGCCGTGAAAGACGGACAAAGTTTGGAATTGGGGGTGATTTTTGGAGTAAGCGGCGGCTTATTTTTGCTGATTTTGCTGTTTCTGTATCCGTTTAATTACACTCTGGGAATAGCGTGGTTTTTTGCCATGGCCGTTTTGGTTGCTTCCGCGGCTGGCTCCAAGAAGAACGGTTGGAGCGTAATTTCGATTTTAACCTCGCCTCAACGGGCTTTAATCGTGTCCCTCGCGATTATATTATTGATGACTTTTTCGGCATACGTCTTTTATTTTGAAGCGAAAAATTACATTGCCGAAATTTATTACGGCAGGGCGCTCGCGCTTTCGGGCGATGTCGAAAAAATAGACGATTCCATAAACAATTTAGGCCGGGCGGTCAATTTGAACCCCAACAAAAGCGGTTTCTTAAGAGCTTTGGCTCAGGTATTTTTGATTCAAATCGGCAAGACCGTGAATCAAAAGCCGAGCGAAACCCTGACTCAGACGCAAATTCAAGCCCAGCTTCAAACCGCCATAGCAAACGCCGTCAATTCGGCGCAGGCGGCGGCGCAGTTGGATAAGGAAAATTTTTATAATCTGTGGACGCAAGGTTCCGTTTACGAGAACATTATTCTGTTCGCGGACGGAGCCGACAAGCAGGCGGTTCAGAGTTACGAAGAAGCGTTTAAGCGCAATCCTCAAAGTCCTTCGGTACAGCTCGATATCGCGCGGACGCATCTGGCCGCGGCCGACAGAACTGATTTGACTTTGTCCGCTTTGGCCCAAGCGGAGAAAAAAGACGAAGAAAAAGAGGCGGCGTTAAAACAAGAAAAGGAGGCACTTCTGAATTCCGGAAAAGCGGCCCTCGAAAAATCAATCGCTTTGAAATCCGATTACGTTCCGGCGCATTATTTGTTCTCGCAATTGTACGAGAGAACGGGCGACACGGCCAAGGCAATCGAGAAAGCTCAGGATGCCAAGAAATTCGCTCCCGGAGATCTTGGCGCGCTTTTCCAGCTTGGACGTCTTTACTATAACGACAACCAGCTTGAAAAAGCTCAGGCGGAATTTGAAGAGTCGGTTGCCGTTAATCCTGATTATTCCAACGGCCGCTATTTTCTAGGGCTTGTTTACGACAAGCGGGGCTTTAAGAATAAAGCCGTCGCCGAATTCGAAAAAATCAAAGAGCTGAACCCCGACAACAAAGAAGTTGCTCAAATTCTTGAGAATCTCAAAGCCGGCAATCCGGCCTTGCACAACATGGGCCAGCAACCCGCGCCGCCCGCTCCACCCACCGAGCCCGCTCCGGAATCGGAGCCAAAATCCGAGATAATGCCGAAGACAAAGTAATAAGCGCCGTTTTCGCGCGTTTTTCGCCCCCACGCCTTAAATGGGCGCGGGGGCTTGACAGATTTTTGGAAAAGGATTAAAATAAAAAACGCTTAAGTCGAACTCCAAATCAGTCGCCTGTTTTTCGTTTATTGTGGAAAATCAGGCGTCTGTTTATAAATATTTTTTATTTTATTAAATAAAATAATTTAAATTTTAAATCCCTAAAAACGCGGATCATTAGGGCTTTATTTATTTTTATGTCTCAATTTTTTCCCAAAGAAAAAAGATTTTCTCATCTTTCTTCAGAAGTTCTGCCTTTGCCGAATCTGATTGAAGTTCAGCAAAATTCCTACAATTGGTTCATAAAAGAAGGTCTGACCGAGTTGTTTGAGGAAATCTCGCCCATTAAAGATTATACCGGAAAGGAGCTTGAGCTTTGGTTTCAGGATTATTATTTTGAAGAGCCAAAATACGACGAGGAGCGGGTCAGAAACCGCGGCCTTTCTTACGAAGCGCCTTTGAGGATGAAGATAAAATTGGTGAATAAAAAAACCGGGGAGATCAAGGAGCAAGAAATATTCTTCGGAGATTTTCCGGTAATGACGCCTCGGGGAACTTTTATCGTGAACGGCGTCGAGAGAGTCGTGGTTTCCCAATTGATTCGTTCCGCCGGCGTTTATTTCTCCGCCGAATATTTTAAGGGCCGCAAACTTTTCGGCGCGAAATTGATCCCTAATCGCGGCGCCTGGCTTGAATTTGAAACCGATTCCCAGGGGGTGATTTCGGTAAAAATCGATCGCAAGAGAAAAATTCCCGTAACCGCGGTTTTAAGGGCTTTCGGTTATGAAACCGACGAAGAGATAAAGAAGCCGTTCAAAGCCGAGAGTGCCGGTAAAAATTTTGATTATATTTCCGCGACGTTGGCCAAAGATCCGACCAAAAGCAAATCCGACGGCTTTGTTGAGATTTACAAAAGAATCCGTCCCGGCGATCTGGCCACCATTGATAGCGCGAAACAGCTGATTGAAGCGATGTTCTTCAGTTTTGAGCGGTACGATTTGGCGAAAGTCGGACGGTATAAATTGAACCAGCGGCTCGGAATTCAAACTCCGCTGACGCGCGAACACAGGATTTTCAGGCCCGAAGATCTTGTTTTGATTATTAAAGAAATCATTCGGTTGAACGAGAACCCCGAAGCCAAACCGGACGACATAGATCATTTAGGCAACCGACGGGTGAGAGCCCTGGGCGAGCTTTTACAGAATAAAGTCAGGATCGGTTTGACCAGAATGGAGCGCGTCGTTAAAGACAGAATGTCCACGCTTGACATCGGAACTTTGACGCCGGCTCAATTGATAAATATCAGGCCGCTGATTGGCGCGGTGAAAGAATTTTTCACGTCTTCGCAATTGGCCCAATTCATGGATCAGGTAAATCCTTTGTCCGAGCTTGAACACAAGCGACGGATTTCGGCGATGGGGCCCGGCGGTTTGACCAGAGAAAGGGCGGGTTTTGAAGTTCGCGACGTCCATGCCAGCCATTACGGCCGGATTTGTCCGATTCAAACGCCGGAAGGGCCGAACATCGGTTTGGTGGGGCATCTTGCCAGTTACGCCCGTCTGAATCCATACGGTTTTTTGGAAACGCCTTATTTCAAAGTCAAAAAGGGCAAAATTACAAAAGAGCTCGTTTATTTTAACGCTCTTGAAGAAGAACAATACAATATCGCTCACGGCGGCGTTTTGCGGGACAAGAATGATTACATTATTGATGAAATGGTTGAAGCGAGAGTGAAAGGAAAACCGGGCACCGTTCGCCGCGAAGAAATCGATCTCATTGACGTTTCTCCGTATCAATCAATCAGCGTGGCCACTTCTTTGATCCCGTTTTTGGAACATGACGACGCGAATCGCGCGTTGATGGGTTCAAACATGCAGCGCCAGGCGGTTCCTTGTATCCAGCCGGAGGCGCCGCTGGTTTCAACCGGCGTTGAGGCGCGAGCCGCCATGGATTCCGGCCAGGTGGCCATTGCCGGGGAGGACGGCGAGGTGGTAAAAGTGGACGCCACGGAGATCAGAATCCGAAATTCTAAAACAAAAAACGAGAAAAGTTATCTTTTGCACGCGTTTTTGCGATCCAATCAGGCAATTTGCATTTCCCAACAGCCGCTTGTTAAAAAAGGACAAAAAGTAAAAGCCGGAGACGTTCTTGCCGACGGCGCCTCGACTCAAAACGGCCATTTGGCGCTGGGACAGAATATTTTGGCCGCTTTTATTTCCTGGAGCGGCGCCAATTTTGAAGACGCCATTATTATTTCCGAAAGATTGCTGAAAAACGATCGGTTCACTTCAATACACATTGAAGATTTTTCCGTTGACATCCGGGATACCAAATTGGGGCCGGAACTCACCACGCCCGACATTCCGAATGTTTCCGAAGAAAAGTTAAAGAATCTCGATGAAGAAGGAATCATCAGAATTGGCGCCGAAGTCGGCTCAGGCGACATACTCGTCGGAAAAATTTCTCCGAAAGGCGAACAAGACCTGACGCCCGAGGAACGGCTTTTGAGGGCGATTTTCGGAGAAAAAGCCAGGGACGTTAAAGACACCTCTTTGACATTGCCTCACGGTAAAAGGGGCCGGATCGTGGGAGTGAAAGTTTTTTCCGTCGAACACGGCGATAAGCTCGCCCCGGGAGTTATTAAGACCATTCAAGTCGAGGTGGCTCAGTTGAGGAAAGTTTCAGCCGGCGATAAATTGGCCGGCCGCCACGGAAACAAAGGCGTAATTTCCAAAATTATGCCTCGCGAAGATATGCCTTACTTGGTCGACGGCACGCCGGTTGACGTCATATTAAATCCTTTGGGTGTCGCTTCAAGAATGAACGTCGGACAAATTTTGGAAACGCATTTGGGTTGGGCGGCTCATAATCTGCAATACCGCGCGATTACTCCGGCCTTGGCCGGCGCGACCGAGGAGGATATTAAAAAGGAATTGAAAAATGCCGGCCTGCCGGAGGATGGAAAGGTCAGGTTGTACGACGGCCGGACCGGCGAGCCGTTTGATCAAAAAGTTACCGTCGGCTACACCTATATGATGAAGTTAAATCACTTGGTGGAGGATAAAATACACATGCGTTCAATCGGTCCGTATTCGTTGATTACCCAGCAGCCGCTCGGCGGCAAAGCCCAATTCGGCGGTCAGAGGTTCGGGGAAATGGAAGTTTGGGCATTGGAGGGTTACGGCGCGGCGCACACTTTGCAGGAAATGATTACCATCAAATCCGATGACGTGCTGGGACGCTCTTCGGCGTATGATTCCATTATCCGCGGCGAAAAAATCAAGACCCCGAACGTTCCCGCCTCATTTGACGTTTTGGAAAATGAATTGAAAGCTCTGGCGCTTGGAGTTGAGCGCGTGGGCGGGGAGAGAAAACAGGATAAAGAAAATGAGGAAGAAAAACAAAAAATCAATTCGTAATTTTATAAATTATGCAAATGACCAAACCAACCGATTTTTACGCACTTAAATTAAAATTGGCTTCGCCAGAGGAAATTTTAACGTGGTCGCACGGCGAGGTTACGAAGCCCGAGACCATAAATTATCGGACTCAAAAGCCGGAGAAAGACGGTTTGTTTTGCGAAAAGATTTTCGGTCCGGAGAAAGATTGGGAATGTTACTGCGGAAAATATCGCCGGATTCGCTATAAAGGAGTAGTTTGCGACAAGTGTGGAGTTGAGGTGACCCGCGCGATCGTCCGAAGAGAGCGGATGGGGCACATCAAATTAGCGTCGCCGGTAAGCCATATTTGGTTCGTCCGGGGAGTCCCTTCAAAGATCGGCCTGCTTTTGGGTCTGCCGGTCAGCGAATTGGAGCGAGTGATATATTTCGCCGCTTATATCGTGAATAAAGTTGACGAAGAAGCGAAAGCGGAACTATTGAAGGAAATTGACCGGGAATTTAAATCGAAACTGAAAAGCGCGGAAGGCGACGCTAAAAAAGAACAATTGAAAAAAGCAAAAGACGCGGCCAAATTCGAACTGAACAATTTGCGGCGGCTTAAAGTTCTCTCGGAGCCGGATTTTCATAATTTGAGTTTAAAATACGGCCAGATTTTCGAAGCGGGCATCGGCGCCGAAGCGTTGAGAGGCGTTTTAAGCGAAATTAATTTGGGCGAAATGAGGCGCGATTTGGAAAAGGAATACGAGGAAACTCCTCAATCGGGAAGGAGAAAGATTTTAAAGCAGTTGAAATTGATTCGCGGTTTGACGAGTTCCGGCGTAAGGCCGGAATGGATGATAATGACGGTTTTGCCGGTTTTGCCGCCCGATTTAAGGCCAATGGTCCAGCTTGACGGCGGCCGGTTCGCGACGTCCGATCTTAACGATCTTTATCGCAGAGTTATAAACAGGAATAACCGTCTTAAACGGCTTCAGGAATTAAACGCGCCGGAAGTGATTACCCGCAACGAGAAGAGAATGCTTCAGGAAGCGGTTGATTCGCTGATTGACAATTCCATAAGGCGCGGCCAGGCCGGAGCGGCCGCCGCGGCCATATCCCAAAAACGGCCGTTAAGGTCGCTGGCCGACATGCTAAAAGGGAAACAAGGCCGGTTCCGCCAAAATCTTTTGGGAAAGAGAGTCGATTATTCCGGACGTTCCGTCATCGTCATCGGCCCGGAACTGCGGCTACACGAGTGCGGCTTGCCGAAAAAAATGGCTTTGGAGCTTTTTAAACCGTTCGTCATCAATAAATTGATTGAACGCGAGCTGGCTCACAACATCAGGGGAGCCGGACGTTTGATTGAAGAAGCGCCGGACGAGGTCTGGGCGGTTCTGGAGGAAGTCATTCAAGATCGATATGTTTTATTAAACCGCGCCCCGACTCTTCATCGCCTGGGCATTCAGGCATTCCGGCCGGTTTTGATAGAGGGCTTCGCAATTAGAATTCATCCCATGGTTTGCAGCGCATTCAACGCCGACTTTGACGGCGATCAGATGGCCGTCCATTTACCGCTCTCGCAAGAGGCGCAAACGGAATGCAAGGATATTATGCTCGCGAGCCGCAATCTCTTGAAGCCGGCAACCGGCGAGCCGATCGCTATTCCGACTCAGGACATTATTCTGGGCTGTTATTATTTGACCAGAATTCAGGAAGGGGCAGCCGGAGAAGGAAAAATTTTCGCGAGCCCGGAAGAAGCAATTCTCGCGTATCGTTTCGGAATCGTTGATTTAAAAGCAAAGATAAAAGTGAGAATGAGTTCAAAAAAACTTTCGGCCGCCGAAGAACAAAAGTCAAGTAAAAAGAAAGGAATGCAAATTATCGAGACGTCGGTCGGCCGTTTGCTGTTTAACGAGGCCTTGCCGGAGGACTTTGAATTTGTCAATCGCGACGTCAATAAAAAAATGGTCGGAGTTATTATTGGAGAAATTTTCGAGAAATACGGCATGGAAGAAATGGCCGTGATGCTGGACAGGGTCAAAAAGCTCGGTTTTGAATATGCCACGAAATCGGGCATCAGCTGGGGAATGAATGATCTGGACATTCCGGCGGAAAAACCGCAAATTATGAAAGAAGCGGAAAAAACCGTTGAATTAATCCGTTCTCAATATGAGCGCGGACTTTTGACCGACGAAGAAAGAAAGGATCGGGTAATTGAAATTTGGAATAACGTTAAAAATCAAATTGCCAAAATAGTCCCTAATTCTTTGGACAAGTACGGTTCGGTGTATTCCATCATTGATTCCGGCGCCAGAGGCAGTTGGAGCCAGCCGGTTCAGATGGCGGGAATGAAGGGCTTGGTCGTCAATCCCGCGGGTGAAATCATTGAATTGCCGGTAAAAAGCAGTTTTAAAGAGGGTTTTAACGTGTTGGAGTACTTTATTTCGACTCACGGCGCCAGAAAAGGTTCGGCCGATACGGCTTTAAGAACGGCGTCGGCCGGCTATCTGACGCGGCGCCTCGTTGACGTCGCCCAGGATGTCGTCGTTAACGAAGAGGACTGCAAAGACGCGAAAGGAATTATTCTTTATCGAAAAGACGGCGAAGATTTCGGACAACCGTTCTATTCCCGACTTTTCGGCAGAATAACATTGAAAGACATCGCCAATCCGGCCGACGGAAAAACGCTGGTTAAGGCCGGAGAAATCATTACGTTGCGGGATTCCAAAAAAATTGAAAAAATCGCCGACGTCAAAGAAGTGAATCTTCGTTCCCCGATGGCTTGCAAGAACAGATTCGGCGTTTGTCAAAAATGTTACGGCTACGATTTGGGAAAAAATCAATTAGTCGCCATAGGGGAAGCGGTCGGCATCGTCGCGGCGCAAGCCATCGGCGAACCCGGCACCCAGCTGACGATGAGAACTTTCCACACCGGCGGCGTGGCCGGCGGCGGGGACATCACCCAGGGTCTGCCGAGAGTCGCTGAGATTTTTGAAGCGCGAGTGCCGAAAAGCCGGGCGGTAATTTCCGAAGTTGACGGGACGGTTGTCGAAGTCGTTGACAAAGGAAAATTCAAAGTAATTAAAATCGCCTCGTCTTCGGCCGCGGAAAAGGATAAGAAAATGAAAAAAGAGGAAATTAAAGAATACCAGATTCCTTTAGGCAGCGCCGTTTGGGTTTCAAAAGGCGAGCTTATAGCCGTCGGTCAGCAACTTTGCGAAGGACACGTTGAATTGCGGGATTTGCTGGACATTGCCGGCGTTCGAGAGATTGAACGCTACATTGTCAATGAAATACAGCGGGTTTACACCACCGAAGGCGCGAGCATCAATAATAAACATGTTGAAGTGATTGTCAGGCAGATGTTTTCGCGGGTGATGATCAAAGATGCCGGAGACACGTACTTGACTCCGGGCGATGTACTTGAAAAGTCAAAATTCCTGGAACAGAACGATTTGGCCAAGGAGGCGAATAAAAAGCCGGCGACGGCCGTTCAGCTGCTTCTGGGAATCACCAAAGTCGCCTTAACCACCGAAAGTTTCTTGTCCGCCGCTTCATTCCAGGAAACTCCGAGAGTCCTGATAAACGCGGCGACCGAAGGCAAGGTTGATAAACTGCGCGGCTTGAAAGAAAACGTAATTATAGGTAAACTAATACCGGCGGGAACCGGATATAAAGGGCTTGCTCCCCGCCTTGGCGGGGTTAGCAAACCTTTACCCAGCACATAACTTTATGTATTACATAAAGTTATGTGCTGGGTGCTCAATTTTAATCACAAAATTTTGTTCGTCCTAACGGACTCCAAAATTTTGATAAAAATGGCATGGGCGGAGTACCAAAACAAAGACACACGAAATCAAGAAGAAACAGAGGGCGGTCTCACCTTGCTTTAGCCAAGGCGGGGCTGATTAAATGTCCGAAATGCAAAGCGGATATTTTGCCGCACAGAGTTTGTTTTAACTGCGGAACTTACAAGGGCAAAGCGGTTATAGACGTCTTGGCAAAATTGGACAAGAAAGAGAAAAAAGCAAAAGAAAAAGAGATTGCGGAAAAATAGGTTTTAGAAACCTAACACCTAACTATGGCCAACAGACATCTTTCTCGCTCAATTGTCGTTCAATCGCTGTACGAGTGGGATTTTTACGGCTGTCGAGAAGAAAAATTGAACGAAATCGTTGAAAGAAACATCAAAGAATTCGCGCCAGGCATTGAGGACACGGATTTTATTTGGATGCTGGTGAAAGGGATTTTGGAAAATCTGCCGAAGATTGATAAAATTATTGAAAAAGCCGCTCCCGCCTGGCCGCTTAATCAGATAAATATAATTGACCGGAACGTTTTGCGGATCGGGATTCACGAGCTTCTTTTCGGCAATCGCGACGAAGTGCCGCCCAAAGTGGCGATTAACGAGGCGATTGAATTGGCCAAGACGTTCGGCGGCGAGTCGTCCGGAAAATTCATCAACGGCGTCTTGGGCACCATATATAAAGAAATCGGCGAACCCGGGAAGGAGCATAAAAAAGAAGAATCGGGCAAAGAGGAGTCAAAAAATGAAGCAACTAAAGCCGATGAATAATTAGAATTGTTAGGTTTGTTAATTTCCAATTCCCAATTTCCAATTTCCAAACATTTGAAAATTGAAAATTGAAAATTGAAAATTTTGCAGGGATGGATTTATCAAAACTCGAACAAAGTTTAGGGATTGTTTTTAAAAATAAAGATTTACTTCAACAAGCGCTGGTTCACCGTTCGTATCTTAACGAAAATCCTTCATTTTCACTGCCTCACAACGAGCGGCTGGAATTTTTGGGAGACGCGGTTCTGGAATTGGCGGTCACCGAATACCTTTATAAAACTTATCCGGACCGCTCCGAGGGAGAGCTTACCAGCTGGCGGGCCGCTCTTGTCAACAGTCAAATTTTGGCTAAAATCGCCTCCGAACTGGAAATCGGCGATTTTCTTTTGCTTTCAAAAGGAGAAAGCAAGGATACCGGGAGGGGGCGGCAGTACATTTTGGCCAACGCTTTTGAAGCCGTGATGGGAGCCGTTTATCTTGACCGGGGATACGGGGCGAGCAAAGATTTCGTGGAAAAAATAGTTTTGAAAGAACTGCCGAAAATTTTGGAAGAAAAATTATATCGCGACCCGAAAAGCCTTTTTCAGGAAGAGGCCCAGGAAAAATTCGGCGCGACGCCGACTTACGAGGTTTTAAAAGAATGGGGGCCGGACCACGCCAAACAATTTTTGGTCGGGGTCTATCTGGACAAAGAATTGATGGGACAAGGCCAGGGACCTTCAAAGCAGATTGCCCAGCAAAACGCGGCGGAGGAAGCGTTAAAGCGGGTAGAATCTAGAAAATAGAAAACAGAAAAATGACAAGCGGAAGATTTTACGGATTCTATTTTCCGTTTTTTGAAATTTATTTTTTATGTATCTAAAAAAACTCGAACTTTTCGGTTTTAAATCGTTTGCCGTTAAAACCGCGCTTGAATTCAACAAAGGCATCACGGCGATCGTTGGACCGAACGGCTCCGGCAAATCCAACGTGGCCGACGCTCTCAGGTGGGTTTTGGGCGAGCAAAGCATGAAGAACATCAGAACCAAAAAAGGCGAAGATCTGATTTTTGCCGGTTCACCCCAGAAGCCCCAGATGGGCAAAGCCCAGGTGTCCCTCTATCTTGACAACGCCGACGGTTTTTTCCCGGTTGCTTTTTCGGAAATAGAAATTTCAAGAAAAATTTTTCGCGACGGGACTTCCGAATACGTTCTCAATAAAAATCTCGTGCGGCTCAAAGAAATCGTTGAATTTTTGGCGGCCGCGCATCTGGGCGTCAAAGGTTTTAGCGTGGTAAATCAGGGAGCGGCCGACGCGATTTTAAACGCTTCCCCCCAGGAAAAACGGGAAATCATAGAAGAGGCGCTCGGTTTAAGGGAATATCAGCTCAAAAAGGCGGATGCTCAGCATAAACTTGAAGGGACGAAAATAAATTTGGACAAGGCAAGAGCGCTGATCGCCGAAATTGAGCCGCATCTGAGGTATCTGGCCAGACAGGTTAAAAAATTTCAAAAAAGGGAAGAGATTGCCGAAGAATTGAAAAAAACGGCAAAGGACTATTTTTCCGAGTTTTTTCTGAATTTGAAGAAGGAGAGGCAGGAGGCCGAAAGCCAAAGAGACGAAGCCAAAACGATTTTTGACCGATTTAAAAAAGAAATGGAAGAACTTGAAGCCCGTGTTAAAGAAGAAGAATCGCGCCTGCCGAATTTTTTCCAAACATTCACCGAATTTGAAGAAAAATTAAGAGGCGTGGAACAGTCAAAAAGCCGCGAGGAGAGGGAACTCGGGCGGATTGAAGGATTGATGGAGGCGGACAGAGAAGCAAGAATAAAGAATAAAGAATCAAGGATCAAGGAACAGAAAGTTCAACTCAATATTTCCGAAGTGAAAGAGAGTTTGAATCAAGTTAGGCAAGAATTGCGGCATCTTTTGTCATTCGATTCGTTAGAGTTAATAAAAGAAAAGATTGCCGCGGCGTTGGCGATTTTTGAAAAGCGTTTCGCCGGCATTTTGGAACTTGAAAAAAAAGAAGAGGAAAAAGGACCAAGCGAGGAGCCGGAGGCAAATCCCGTTTTGTCCGCGAAAAAAGAAGAAATCCAAAAGAAACTGGCCACGCTTAAAGAAGAAGCCGAAAAGATTCAACAAAATATCGTTGAGCTTAGAACAAAAGAAAGACACGGAAAAGAGCAATTTTTCAATTTGAAAATGCTTTTGGACAAAAAACGGAGAGAGGCGTCGGAGCCGGAAGGAAAAACCGGTTTTTGGGAAATTGAATTTGAAAAACTCCAATTGCGAGAAGCCGATTTGAAGCAAAAACTCGCCGAGGCGGAATTGACTTTTGAAGATTTAAATTCACAAAGCATTTCCGCCGCGGGTGCTTCAAAAGAAGAGTTGGAAATGAGGATGGCGAAATTGAAGCGGGAACTCGGCGAAATCGGCGCTATTGATACCGAGGTGACGAAAGAGCATCAGGAAGTTTCCCAGCGTCACGAATTTCTGACCGTTCAGCTGGGTGATTTGGAAAAATCAATCGGGTCGTTGAACGTTCTGATAGCCGATCTTGAGGAAAAAATAGAAAAAGAATTTTCTTCGGCGCTGGTTAACATCAACGGGGAATTCGATAAATATTTCAAATTAATGTTCGGCGGAGGCAAAGCCGAGATCAAGCCGTTCAGAATTGTGCATAAAACCAAAGAGATTGAATTGCCGGATACGGAAGAAATGACGGAAGTCGAGGAGGGGATAGAAAAAGAGCGGGAGCTGGGGCTTGAAATCAAGGTTGATCTTCCGAGAAAACACGTCCGGGACATTCACGCGATGTCCGGGGGAGAGCGGGCGCTGACTTCAATCGCCCTGCTTTTCGGCATCATTTCCGTCAGCCCGCCGCCGTTTTTAATTTTGGACGAAATTGACGCTCATTTGGACGAATCCAATTCGCAGAGATTCGGAAAGATGCTCAGGGAACTTGGCCAAAAGACGCAGTTCATCGTCATAACTCACAACCGGGAAACGATGAAACAGTCAAACGTTCTTTACGGCGTGACAATGGAAGAGGGCTGTTCAAAACTTTTGTCTCTGAAATTTGAAGAAAAAATGGTATAATAAAGTCATGATAAAACAACTCCAGGAAATCGGCCTGTCGGAAAAAGAGGCGAGAGTGTATCTTGCCTTGCTTGAATTGGGACAGGCCGGCGTTCCCGAAATAAGCAAAAAATCCGGCGTCAACCGGACGACGACTTACGTGATTTTGGAATCGCTGGCAAAGGAAGGTTTGGTCAGTCAGATAGAAAAGGAGAAGAAAAGTTATTTCACGGCCGAGAATCCTCAGTCGCTCGGCCGATTGATTCGACGGAAAGAAAGCGAATTGAAGGAGAAGGAAAAAGAATTTCTTGAACATCTGCCCCAACTCGCCGCCTTGTTTGAAACCGCGGGAGAGCGGCCCAAAGTCAGATTTTACGAAGGCAAAGAAGGCCTGAATGTGATTCAGGATGAGATTCTGCAGACAAAGGATAAACGGATTGAAGCGATTTTTTCCCAAGACGATTTGGAAAAAGCGTTTACGCAGGAAGAAAAAAGAGAGTATTTTAACCGAAGGATGAAAAAGAAGATAGGGGCAAAAGCGATTTATACCAGAGGCGTCGGGCCTTTTGAGAAAGTCGCGCCGATTGACGAACTTAGAATCATTCCGAAAGACAAATTTCCGCTTAGCGTTGACATCACGCTTTTCGGCGACAAGATGGCCATCTCCTCGCTGCGGGGAAAACTTATCGGGGTGATTATTGAAAATAAAGACATAGTCCGGACTTTCCGCTCCGTCTTTGAGCTTGCGTGGGAAGCGGCGGCGAGATTCCAAAAATAATTTTGTAAGAAAAAGATGAGGGGCTTACTGTTTTTTAGTAAGCCCCTTTTTCTTTTTTGCCCAAATACGAAGCCAAGTTCCAAACAAAATACGCGCCTTGCTGGTTACCGTTTCAGAACTTCGCTTTTGATCCGAGCATTCGCGGAAAAGTCCGGCATTTTTCCTCCGTTCCGTATCAATAGTTGATTTTTACCGCTTTCCTGACAACTACCACGTCTCGTCCATCAGTCTTTTTTAATATCCCACGCCCATGGACATCACCGCCTCCTTTCTCTCGGGGACCCCTTATTCAACGGGGGAATCCTTGCTGGATTTATCCGAATAATAGCATATTTTTAAATTCTTGTCAAGAACCGGGCCTGTTTTGTTTATTCAATTTAACACAAAGCGTTTTACAAAAATGGCTTATTTTAGCGCATTATTTGACACTTTAGTCAAAAGTTGTCATTGACTCTTGACAAACCTATTTTTATCGTATATAATACCCGCAAGGTCAAAATATTGAATCGCTGGACAAGGCGGTTCAAACGGGAGTAAATGGCACAAAATAATATATATAATTGGCCAATTAATTACTCCCGGTTTTAAAAAGACCCGGCCATATCTTAAAAGCACTTAAACCCAATTTAAATGCTTTTAAGAAGAAGGTTCCCTTTCCCGGGGAACCTTGGGCAAAGAAAAACGTTCTTTTCCCAAGGTTCTTCGTGAAAGAAGATTGACAATTCAGAATGGGCTGAAATTCCAGCAAATAAGCCGATTTCGGCAAGATTAAGGTGAAAGTGTCGGAAGCTCTTGACAAGATTTTAAATGCATGCTATAATGGCAACGCACAGTAAGGAAAGCACCTTGAAACAAAACGCGGTTGAGATCATCTCAGCGCCTAAAGGCAAAAATAGGGCCTTGAGATGATCTCAACCGTACCTTAAGCGCTCTCCATGCTTCTCTCGGACTCTGATTGGGCAGGGACTGAAAGAAGTGAGAGAGATAAACTCTTGTCTTATACATCTCCGGAATGGGCCGGAGGTATTAAAGACAGAGGATAAGACCTTAAGGGAATAGTCAAAGGAGGTGATAGGATGGCTAATCGACACAGTGTCAGAGTTTCCGGCTGGTCAAACAGTCGGACCGTCATTGAGCAAGACGGCAAAGTGATGCTCGAGATCGCACTCACGCACAACCACTGTTCGACCTGTGCTAGCAGGGTCCGCCACGTGACAGAAGCATTGTCACGCCGGAATGTCCAGTATACCTGGGCATACCCCCCTGATAGTTCAGGCTCGTTCATCGCGGTTGCTGCGCCGGGTGACGGTCTGTCAGTCGAGAAGTACCTTTCCGGTCTTCTCGATCTGAACATCTACCGCTAAGCGGTAGATGCACTCGCTCACCGAGAACGGTGGCTTCCGGCTCGGAAGCGCGTCTGGCTCATCAGAGTCAAACGCACGCCGCGACAAAGATGACGGCAGAGAAAAGTCGGTCACCTCCGACAACTTCATCAAAGCCCTTGCTTGCTTCAGTCGCGATCAAAAAGCGGCATGAAAGTCAGCGGCAAGGCCCAAGACGATGAAGTGAAACCACAAACGCGATCACGAAAAAAACGTGATCGCCCCTCCCGAGCGCTTAAAACTTCTTGAGAATTCGGGAGGGGCAAAAAAGTCCCGAGCATTAACAAACAAAAACCTTTTAACAGGAGGATTAGAAATGAAAGTATTGATTATAGAAGACAGCGAGGATTTTCTGAAAAGCGCGAAGAGGTTGATCACAAGAGTGCTGAAGCACGAGATGATTGAGACAGAGCCGACGAAATCGGTTGAACAGGCGATAGAGTTGATCAGGACGCATGCCGACGCCGACATTATCTTGCTGGACATGAACTACAACGGATACCACAATGATGACAAAGCCGACGGTTGCAAGGTTGCCAGTCAGTTGACCGAAGAGGAATGCGAGCGAATCATCTGCATGTCCGGCACGCCGAAATGCTACGAGAAGTATCTGCGTCCGCTTGGAGTGAGGCATTTCGGAGGCAAAACCGGATTTGATGCCTGTCTAGCCGGCACTTGCAAATGCGAATAATCCTTCCTTTAGGATTTAGAGACGAGCAAAAAACACTCGTCTCTCTTTCAGAGATTTTCAAAAGATTGAAGATTTCTGAAAGGGAGGATAGTTGTTTAAAAATCCGACCAAAAGTTCCTCAGCCGAGGTCAGCGGCGGTTAAGCTCTGATGGCGGGGCAACCCGGCAGAGCAGGGGTGGTACAATCCGCCTGCCGCCAAGCCGGCCTTGGCTTGAGGATTGCCCGCGCAACGAGTAGCCGCTCGAGCGGTGAAAGTCGGGAAGTGGTTAGCCGTGGCTGACTGCCCCGTCGTCGCCTCGCGCTTGTGAAGAGATTCACATACCTGATCAGGGGAATGCCCCACAGGTAGCCGCCATGTTGCGGTAGCGGACGCGATGACGCCAAGATTCCGGGCATGTGTCCTACCCCCGCGCGGTAAATAGGGGACAGGCACATGTGTTGCGGTCTGTAACCGGAGCAGACGAGCGGATTGGGACGAACCGCTTAGGGACGCATACCCTAAAGAGCCACGGCTCATTCGTCCTCGCGAAAAATTCCCGCATCAAAAAAGGTGCGTAGACATAGACAACGGGCCGAGCTGGTATAATAAAAAACAGCTCGGCTCTCTTCATAATAACAAGGAGGAGAGGCGGATGAAAAAAGAAAAATCAATATACCAGCGGATAAGAAAACCCTTGCCGCTTAAAAAAGGCGGCGCGCATTCCACTAAAAAGGGCGAACGCGGCTATGACAGAACGCGCGACAAAAAACAACCGGCAAAAAACTGGTCAAATAAAATTTAAGGGTCAAGGACAAAACTGTTCTTGGCCCTGATTTTTTATGTTATACTGAAAAAATGGAGATTCTGAATTTAAAATCTAAAATTGAAGACCTGAACCGTTTGCGGCAAATTATAACGGTGCTTTTTGAGGCAGGGTTTGGGTTCATCATTGATCGTCTCCGGTTGAGATATCTGGTTCCTCTGCGCCTGCGGCTGAGCCAGCGATTTAAACGGCTGAAAGCGCCCGCAAAACCCGAAATTAAGCCGCCGCAAGTTCGTTTGAGGGAAAGTTTTGAAAAGCTGGGGCCGAGCTTTATGAAATTGGGCCAGATTTTGAGTTTGAGGCCGGACCTCATCGGCTTTGAATACGCCAAGGAACTCGAAAAACTTCAAAGCCGGGCCGCGACCTTTTCTTTTGAGCAGGTTGAGAAAATTATTCAAAAAGAGTTCGGCCGGCCGATTGAAACACTTTTCAAATCGTTTGAAAAAAAGGCGTTCGCCGCGGCTTCTTTGGCGCAGGTTCACCGCGCCGTTTTAAAAGACGGAACTCAAGCCGCGGTCAAAGTTCAGCGGCCCAATATTGAAGAAACGATAAAAAAAGATATTCATATTTTGTTTTTTCTGGCTTTTCTTTTGGAAAAATACATCCCCGAATCAAAGCCGCTGCGGCCGACGCAAGTTGTAAAGGAATTCGCCGCCTGGACGATGCGGGAGTTGGATTTTAAAGTTGAGGCGACCAATACCGAGCGTTTTCGTTATAATTTGAAAGACGAGCCGGACATTAAGATTCCCAAAGTTTATTGGGATTTGACCTCTCAAAAGGTCCTGACAATGGAATTTGTGGACGGCGTAAAACTCGACGAGGAGGAGCGGCTCGCGAAAATGAAGCTCTCAAGGGAACTCCTTGCGAGCAACGCCGTGAAAGTGCTTTTAAAACAATTTTTGATAGACGGTTTTTTTCACGCCGACCCTCATCCCGGAAATTTTTTCGTCCTCAAAAACAACATTATTTGCCTTCATGATTTTGGCATGGTCGGCTATGTCAGTCCGGAAATGAGAAGCGAGATGGTCAGTTATTTTATGAGTTTCATCAATCAGGACATGGAAAATTCCCTGAAGCATCTTTTGGATGTCGCCGAAGTCCGGGAAGGTTCGGATGTTGAAGGTTTTAAGCAGGAGGTAAGCAGTATTTTAAGCGCGTGGTTTTATTCGCCAGCCAAAGAAAGCATAGCCACCAGCTTTTTTAAGGCAATTTCGGCCTCGGTGAAATACAACATCGTTTTCCCGAGCAATCTGGTTTTGCTGGGAAAGGCGATGCTGGCCACCGAAGCAATGGCAAAGCGTTTTTATCCGAAGTTTGATTTTAACGAACAATTCGCGGCTTTTGTCGGAATGGTATACCGTTCGGCGTTTGACCCGCGCGCGGCCGCGAAGGACTTTCAGGACAATATGTTTGATTATTTGGCGTTTTTAAAGAAACTGCCCGAACATACCCTGAAATTGTTGGAGAAGTTTGAAAAAGGCGATATCGGTGTTAAAATAAATATTGAGGAGTTCATTGAAGTCAAGGAAGAAATAGACCGGCAAAACGACGTCAGGATTTTGGCCGGTCTGACCGCGATCACTCTTTTGACTTCGGCGCTCGTGATGAACATTGAGGAGGCGCGGATTTTCGGAATTTCCTTGGGCAGAATCGGCCTTCTCATCGGTTTTGTCCTGATAATTTGGCTATTCAATTTAGTAAGAAAAAATAAATAAGATAAAAGTGCGAATAGCGGATCAAAAGCGGTTCTCCGAATTTATATTCGTCGAGCCGCGGTAATTCGCGATTCGGCGAAATTTTATGGAGATGAAAGACGTTATTAAAAAAAGTATTTTGCTCGGCATGGGACTGCTTTCCTATACCGACAAGGAAATTGAAAAAGCGATTCACGCGCTTGAGAAGTCCAAACATATCAAGGCCGGCGAGGGAGAAGAATTGATTAAAGACATTGCCGGACAGATTAAGAAAAAAAGGAGAGAGACGACTGCTTTTATTAACAAACAAGCCCTAAAAGCAGTTAGAGAAGCGCGAGTAGCTACTCAAAAGGGATTATCTCAATTGGAGAAAAAATTGAGTAAGAAATAAAGGGTTATAGGAATTGACATGATTTTAACTCATGACACAATCTTAGAAGAGATTCGCGGCGGCAATATCAAGATAGAGCCGTTTTGCGAGGACTGTGCCGGTCCGGGCTCGGTTGATCTTCATTTGGGCAACGCTTTCCGCGTTTTTAAAAACAGGCGGAAAGTTTTTCCGGTTACCGAAGAGGCCGGCTTTGAAGAGATAACCGTCGTTAAAGAAATTAAAAACGGAAAGTCAATCGTTTTAAAATCGGGCGAGACGATCCTGGGAATTACGCAAGAGCGAATCACTTTGGCGCCGAACATCGCCGGCTGGCTTGAGGGGCGGTCGCGTTTCGCCCGTCTTGGCTTGGCGATTCACATCACCTCGGGCTTCATCCAGCCCGGCACCGACAATAAACAGGTTTTGGAAATATCCAATTTGGGCCGCGCGCCTCTTGCCATCAAGCCGGGAACGAAAATTTGCCAAATTATTTTTAACCGCTGCGAAGGCGAAGCAAGGTATTTGGGAAGGTTCAGCAAGCAGATAAGCCCTTAAAAAGGAAAAAAATTATCAATTTTTAATTTTTAATTTTCAAACATGGAAGAAAAATTGAACGAGAAAGAAAAAATTGAGGCGACTAAAGAACCGCAAACTACAGAAGAAAAAATTATTGAGGAAAGTTTTGAACAAGAAAAGGAGTATCAGCCGGAAATTATAAAAATTTCGGCAAGCGAACGTTTGCTGCCGCGCAATTTTATTCCCGACGAACAGAGGGATTCGGAATACGAAAAACAAACTGGGCGGACTATGCCCGCGGTTCTTTTTAATTTCGGCTCGGAAGAAAAAATCGTCTTGCCGGAATTGACGGCGAAGGTGTTTAAGCACGCCGTACGCAAAACCCGCGAGCGTTATGAAAAACCGGAAGACAAGCAAAAACGCTACGACGCGATTCAACGGTTGATTTTAGCTCAGGTGAGAAAAGGTCTTCCGTCAAAAGAGCAAGAGCGCTTTGACGTCGGAAAATGGGAAACGCGCGCGATGACTTCGGTCAAGGAATACGAGCGGCTGAAACAAACGGTGTTTAAACAAATTGAGGTCCAATTGACCCAATCGCAAAAGGAGCAGGACGAACTTTCCGTTTCTTCCCGAGAAAGTGAAGAGATTAAGCGGGAGATTAAAGATTTGGAAGTGAATTGGGGACAAATCATCCCTTCGCCCGAAGAAATCGGCGGCGTTTTGGGAGTGAAAGCGCCCGAACTTAAAACCGGGATTTCATTCAAAGAAGAGCGGGAAAGAAAACCCGCGGAATTAACTCCGCTTCAGGAGGCGCGATTGATGTTCGGCAGAAAGAAAGCGACGGGCGAAGAATTCACCAAAGAAGAAGTTGAAAGAATGATAGAAGTTCAGGAACGAATGCCGGACTATCTGGTTCACCGGCTGGCGATTTACGACGTTTATTTTAGAGTCAAACGCGGGGAATTGGAACGCATGCCGGGTTTGATTTTGTCGGTCGCGTCCGGCCCGTATGGTGAAGCAAGGGCCCAGAGCGATTTGATCAATCTTTACGAAGAACTTGGTCAGGAAAAACCGGCAATCGTAAATCTTGACTTGACGCACGAAATGTTAAAACGAGGCAGAGAGGAGTACGAAAAAAAATACGCCGAAAAGCTTTTAAAAGTGACGTCCGTAACCCGCCGCATGGAACAGCCGCCGATCTTTAAACCCGAAGTTTTTGACATGGCCGAGTGCACGTCCTCGCTTGATTATCTTCAGGACCCGGCTGATGTTTTTAAGACATTGAGCAACATGACCGAGGCGGCAAAAATCGGCGGTCTTGTCCGGCTTACTTCGCGCCGCAAATTTCCGGACAAATTTTATGAGGGCTTGGAAGGTTTGGGGTTGAAAACCTTGACCGAACAAAGGGCCCAGCTTCAGTTGCCCGAAAAAATGCTTGAAACGCTTAAAACCCTTTACGGCGAAGAAAAGACGGAAGAATTAAATGAAATGCTCAAAAACGGCGTCTATTATATTCTCGCTCAACGCGTCAGCCGCGAAAAAGATGTTTCTAAAATCAGGACTGAAAATTTCAAACTGCCCACGGAAAAGCAGGAAGAAAGGGAATGGCGCGAGATATTCGGAACCGTCATTAAATTGGTGAACGAGCGGCTGGGGGCGATTGAAAAGGCGGTGAAAGACGGCAATATCTCCGAAGCCAAAAATTTGTTTTACGAATTCGGCAGGAACGGCAGGACAGAAGCCGTGGAAAACGGTCTGGCGGACGAAGAAAGCTTGGAAGCGTTTTCAATTAACCAGCTTATCAAAAAAAGCGGCACCGGCATATTCCGAATATGGCATCAGGAACTTTCAGAAAAGGTCTTTGGAAAAAAGTGAGCGGTTGTGGTACAATTTTTGTGAGAATAAAAATGCTATGATACAAAGGTTGATGCGGAGCAAATGTAATTTTAATATTTTAGGTCATAAAATTATGAAAAAAATAATTTTTTCTTTTGCTTTGTTAAGTTTTATGTTTTTGGGAGTCAGTTTTGCTTTTGCCTAGGAACAGCCGGCGACAACGACAACCCCGATAACGCCCGTCATAACCGCAAAACCGGCACCTAAGCCTTTTGATCCGGTTTGTATTCAGAACGCGATTGAAAAGAGAGACACGGCAGTCATCGCCGCTTTTGACAAGTTTTCTTCGACGATCAAGTCGGCGCTTGGAGTCAGAAAAGACGCCCTGAAAGCGGCTTGGGCAAAGCCAACCGCGAAAGAACGAAGAGCGGCTGTACTGGCGGCGTGGAATGCTTACAAAAAATCAACCCGTGAAGCGGTGGCGGCCGCTAAAAAAGAAAGGAAAGCGGCCTGGGATCAGTTCAGAAAAGACAGGATCGCCTGCAAAGACAAGGAAGTCAACGCCACCTCGGGCGGGGAGCACATCGGTTTTGACGGTTTTTAATTGAGGCGTTTTTTGAACAGACCTTGACAAAACTGTCACAGGGAGTATAATGTAAAATAAGTGAGTGTTTGTTTGCCGAAAGGCGGACAACTCTACTATTTGTTAATACAAAGCCCCGTTTGACGGGGCTTTGTATTATTAAGATGACCTTATTTTGAATTTG
>Ga0209542_10002163_pt1 | contig 44687 bp, 45 predicted proteins | sample RifCSPhighO2_01_FD_184028 | JGI IMG/M metagenome (GOLD analysis project Ga0209542, IMG submission 184028) | Soil microbial communities from Rifle, Colorado - Rifle CSP2_plank highO2_0.1 (SPAdes) (version 2) | ecosystem: Environmental > Terrestrial > Deep subsurface > Rock core/Sediment ...
AACATTTTAAGTTCTTATCTCTAATTATTTTAGTTAATTCACTTTCATTTAATCCACTAGAGTCCATCTTAAGTTCATCATCAATTAATTGATCTGCTCTAAATCTAAAATGGCACTTTTCACATTCAGTCATTGGATCATTAAAATTCTTCAAATGTCCGCTACTTTCAAATACTTTTTTAGGGAGGATATTTACATCATCGATTTCATAGAAATTAGTATTTAATGATAAAAAATAATTTCTCCATGAATGTTCCCATTTATGCTTTATTTTGGTTCCTAAACTACCATAAGTCCAAAAACCTGACTTAGAGCCATAAATTTCTGCAGAAGGATAGAAAAAGCCTCTCTTAGTGGCAATATCCATTACTTTCTCTAATTTAGTTTTCTCCATAAATCTAAAGTAAATTACTAATATTTAAAGATTAGCACGACGTTTCCAATAACATTATATAATTATTTATAATTAATACATTATGAATCCGGCTATTATATTTGACTGGATTGGTACCTTGTATGAAAGAAACAAGGGACCTTATGCATACTCAGAGAGAGTACTATCTGTTCTAAGAGGTAGATATAAGCTTGGATTAATCTCTATTGCCGGGGGTGGTGAAGAAGCTAGAAGAAAAGAGATAGAATCCTCAGGTTTATTGAATTTTTTTGATGCAGTGATTATTGGTGGCAGCAAAACTAGCGATCAGTTCTTGCATTGTATGGAGATGATGGGGGCTACTCCAGAAACAACAGTAATTGTTGATGACAGAACGGTAAGGGGTATTAAAATTGGTAATGACTTAGGATGCCAAACATTTTGGATCCAAAAAGGGGATTACTCACACGAATTACCTAATGATGATACAGGGGAACCAACTTTTAGGATAAACTCCATAGAAGATCTCCTTAGGTATCTTTAAATTAAGGCTATTGAACTAAAAGCGAATATTACTAATAATTTGAAATGGACCACCAAAAAAGTTAAAAATACAGACATCATTATTGTTTTATGAAAAAATTTATTTTTATACTTGTTTTATTATCTTTATTTCTTGTTTCTTCTTGCCAGAACAATATAATTGCTGGATGTACCGCGGAAGCTAAAATATGCCCCGATGGTTCTGCAGTTGGAAGGTCAGGCCCAAATTGTAAGTTTAAAGAATGTCCTGAACTAATAAAATGCGGAATAGATATTGGATTCGATTGTCCTCAAAATTATGATTGCTATGGGCCCGGTTACTGTTACACTGGAGATGTCTGTTTAAAATGCGAAAGTGGAAAATGCAGTATTGGTGAGTCTATCCCATTAACAATTATTTGCAAGTAATTATTTATTACTTTCTATATCATCAATACTAATGACACCAGGCAATTCAATTCTAGAACAAGCTGTATTAACCCAATATTCAATATCATTAAAATTTTCTAATTCTTCTTTTCTAACATCATTAGTTACAAAAATAAAACATTCTTTATCTTCATTATCTTTAATAAATTTTTCAGCTTTCCATAATAATTGCTGTCCTGGTTTTAAAGAAACAATAATTCCTATCTTTTTTGAACTATAAAACCTAGCTAATTTGCCTTTAATCTTCTTCTCATAATCCTTAACTTCTTTATCACTTATTTTAGAAATTACTTTTGTGTAAGGATTTAATTTAAAAACTTCTTTTCCTGTTTTTCTAGCAACCTCGATAGGATGAAATTCTCCGCTTCCAATATATAAAATTGCATCAACATCATCCTTAATTTTAGATGCATTTATTACATTACAACCAATAACTTGCCCACCAATTATAACATCAATACCCTTTTTCCCTAAATAATCTTTAATTTCATTTAACACATGTAATTGTTGTATTGTACTTACTACAGCAATCTTTTTAGGTAATTTCAATTTATCCAACAAATTCTTAGAAATATTTGTTTGTGATTTTGCTTCAATGAATAAAGTCTTCATACCTTTAATTTCTCAACTACCACATCTTTACTTAATATTGCAGAATTTCCACTTGGATCCTCAATAACAATTTTCAACTCCACATCTCCAGTTTTTACTTTCCACAATTTTTTTAATAAATTTTTTGCATGCTTTCTTGTAGTATCATCATCGCTTAAATCTCTTTCATCTTCTAATATTTTCTTAAATCTATTTAATATCCCTTCGATATTACTTACATATCCATTAGAAGCAGGACCTGGAGTCACACTCATCCTTAGCTGAGGTATTTTTACAGTCGCTTCACTAGATTTTACTACTCTGACATTTAGATCCGCTTCTTTCTTAACAGTAAAGGTTAATTTACAAGGTTCTTTTTTTTCCTCAGCTTCAACATCTGCCTTAAAGTAATTACAATCACTATCTTGACACGTCATAGAAAAAACATAAGTCTTACCAAAATATGGGATATCAATTAAGTCTTCTCTTAATACTAAGGTCTTATTTTGACAGAAAGGGCACAATTGTTCTGATAGTTCTTCCATGTTAATAAAAAATTACTAAAAATTTATAAATGTAACTCTTAAGCTTCAGCCGTATTATCTATGTTTTCTGTGTTTCTGTCTCTGTGTATTTGTGCAAAACTTGGAGTAATTACTAACCAATCTTCTCCAAAACCGGCTATGTCTCCTTCTATAGCTTCACATGTCTTTTTTAGTTTTCCAACAGCCCTCTTTAATTCCATAATGTCCTTGTCTTTTAAAGGCTTTATGTTTACTAAAGCTATGGTGTAACCTTCCCTAATAGCATCTAACATTGGCTTTATATCAGAAAAATCTTCAATCATAAACGGTCTAACAATAACCTTTGTTTTCCCAGTAACCTTTTTCTCTGCATCTATTTGCACATAATCATTAGTAAACTCTTCAGGAAATTCATTAAAATCATTATTCATCCCTACTTTTTCTTTAATCTTTGAAAATATTCCCATTTATTTTTGTCCTCTTTTGTTTATTGTATACCAAATTACTATATAAATATTTCTATCCTGTTTTTATATACTTTCTAATACACTAACTACATTCCAGATTTGCATTCTAGTGTAACTAGAAAGGTTTGGGTCATCTGAAATCTCATCTAAACCTTGTAAAGACTTATCAATCCTAATCTCAACACTTTCGTCATTTACACTTAAAGATGCTACTACACACTTTATCTTTATTCTAATATTTTTAGGAACTGAAAAGTCCTCCTCAATTTGGCTTAAAACGTCTACTACACCCCTTATTCTTTCTAATTCCATATTAAAACCTCACTCTTTTAGAGTTGATAATACCTCTTTTTGTAAAGTACTAGACTCCTCTTTTAACTTATTTTCTTGTCTTTCAAGATTATTCACTTTTATATCAACAATTTCTTTTTTTGAATTTAAGTCTTTTTTAATTTCCTCTATTGGGAGCTCAACCATTATTCCCCCTATTATCTTATAAGCATTCCCTTTAGTAGCCTCTAATTCTCCTAAAGCATTTTCCATTTCAAGAAGCTGCAATTGTAAATTTTGCTTTTGAACTAGTATGTTCCTTAAACCCTCTTCAATAGCATGAAGTTTTTCAACCTTTTTTTGCGTTTCCTTATCAGTCATTTTAAACTGCCTTTATTTTTACATTAGTTACCCTAGGCTTAAATAATATTTTTGAACCACAATAAGGACATCTAACTCTTTTTTGAACATAATCTTCACTAACAATTTTGTTACAATTGAAACATTTATAAGTTACCATTTTATTCTATTGAATATGCTTTTCCAGTAAATTTAATATTACATTTAGTACATTGCCATAAACCATATGAAAGTCTTCTAACACCTATTTTTTTGCAAAAATTACATTTATGTTTGCCTTTATATAATGCTTCTATATCTGCAATCTTCTTTCTAATAGTTCTTCCGTATCTAACACCAAACCTTCCTGCACTGCCAACTTTCTTAGTTCTTCCCATTCTTTAACAAAAATAAGCGAATTTGTATTTAACTCTTAAGTTTTAAAAAGCTTTCGGATAATTGGGCTTTGTGTAAATGGTAGCTCTTGTGTATAAAGTCTTCTTTCTATGTCGAAAGTTATGTTTGTGATTTAATTTATATTATTGTTGGGTGTATCTCAAAACTTCTTTCTTTTTCCCAATCGGAAGTAAATACGCCCCTAGTGCAATTTCTAAAAGCCCAGATAAAACCAAAGGCATTCTGTTTCTATCAACAAGCGGCATATCGTTCTCTCTATACTGCTTACTTAAAATACCCCCTGAATTAGCGTCTAAAGAATCTGCTTCAGATAAAAGAACTTCTAATTTATTTCTTATATTTGCATCTCTAAGGATATCTACTTCTCTGGAAGAGTCTATGGTTTGGACTATCTCAGTGTATCTCAATAGCTCTGGTGTTATTTCATGAGGTCTACACGACATGCAATAACCCATAGTGGCAATACCTCCAAAAATTAATGAAAAGGCTATATTTTCTTTTTTCATAATTTGTATTAAATTTTATGAATATTTAAATTTATTTTTTCCTCAAATATTAATAAATGGGGTTACCAGGATTTGAACCTGGGTTAGGCGGTCCCAAACCGCCTGTCGTGAATTGCTCATGAATTAAAACATTCCAAGCTGGACCATAACCCCAAAACAAAATAAGAGAAAACCTTGAATTAATATAACTTTCTAATCGAAGATTATTTTTTCTTCACATCTTTTTTATTGTCTTTCTTTTCCTCTTTCTTAGCTGCAACAGGTGCAGCAGCCTCTGCAGCAGCAGGAGCAGCAGCAGCCTCTGCAGCAGCTTTCTCTGCACTTTCCTTCATAGCTTTTTTGTAATTATCTTTTATTTTTTTTAATTCATTTTGCACAATTTTCTTTTTTTCTGGATTCATTTCAACAACTTCGTTTTTAATCATATCATCAAATTCATTATTATTAATCATCTTCATAATTTCTTTTGGCTCTTTTCCTTCTATTAAAATACCTACAGAAACACAGCTCCCAATAACATTCTTTACAGCACCCTTTAAATCATAAACTAACAAAGAATCTTTTTTCATTTTAGCAATTTTAATTACTTGTTCCATAGACAAATAACCTGCTTTCAATGAATTTGGAGTTCCACTCCCTTTCTCTAATTCATTTTCTTTTTTAATTAACTCTGAAGTAGGTGGTGTTCCAACATCAATTTCATAACTTTTATCAGAAGTTTCAACATGAATTTTAACAGGTACTTTCATTCCTTTAAAAGCCTCAGTTTTTTTATTTACATCATTTAGAATGCCTTGTATATTAACTCCCAAAGGCCCAAATTTTTGACCCATTTGAGCACTCAAAGTAGCTTTACCGCCTTCAATAATCATGTCAACACTTTCTTTTGCCATTTGATTTTAAATCATGATAAACCTTAAATTACTTTTTATTCAGGTTTTTCTTCTTCCTCTTCCTCTCTTCTTATTACTTTTACAGAATCTAAGCTAACAGTTATTGGAATAGGAACAGCAGCCTCTAATAATTCGACAACAACTTCTTCTTTAGCAGCGTCTATTCTTGTAATTTTAGCTTTTTCTCTCTTAAATGGTCCAGCTATTATTTCAACAATATCATTTTTTTGAATATTTACAGCAATCTTAACTTGTTCTAACATATGCTCTATTTCTTTATATTCTAAAGGTTTAGGTAATAATCCTCTTGCATATGGAACCCCTTTAAATGCTTGTTCTGCATCGTTTTTACTTTCTGCTTCAATAAAAATATAACCTCTTAAATCATGAGGTCTTATCAAACTTAATATTTTCAAATTCTTTTTTTGTGCGTGACTAAACACAAAATCCATAACTTGATCTTCTCTATTTGCAGTTGTCCTTAATGCAAAAATTTGACTCATTTAGCTCACCATTGTCCATATAATATGAACAATAAATCCAATTGCTCCGATTATTATCATGCCTATACCACTAACTTTAACAATACTTTTTAATTCTTCTTTACTAGGTTTTTTAGTTACTTGGAAAACTCTCTTACACTCTATAAAAAAAGTTTTAATCTTCCTTCCAAATGTTTTCTTTCCTTCAATTTCTTCCATTTCTTCAAAGACCCCTAATAAGCTCAAGTAAACTATGTAGAAGTCTATTTTTAAAGATTATGGTCTATTTATAAAGCTTTCTAATCTAAAAATTCAATACCTAATTCGTTTTGCATTTCCCCTTTCTTTTTCTTAAGGAGAGACCTCTTTGGACCAAATATTTGTGGACTTTCAACACCCGTAATTATCAACATTGCTCTAATAGTTTTTTCTAGATCTTCACTAATTTGAGCCCCCCATATTATTCTTGCATCTTCATCTAATTTTTGGCTAACAGTTTCAACTACTTTTCTAGCTTCTTCTAAAGTCATATCAGGTCCACCGCTAATATTAATTAAAGCCCCATTAGCTCCTGTAATATCAACATCTAAAAGAGGATTACTTAAGGCTTTTTCAACAGCTTCAACAGCCCTATTGGCTGAGTCACTTTCGCCCATTCCAATTAAAGCAACTCCACCTTTCCCCATAACCGTTCTTATATCTGCAAAATCTAAATTTACTAGGCCTGCTTTAGTTACTAATTCTGATATCCCTTTAACAGCATTGGTTAAAATTTCATCAGCTACTTTAAAAGCAGTATGTAATGGTAATTCTGGTGCTAATTCTAATAATTTATCATTAGGAATAACAATTAATGTATCTACAATACTTTCTAATTTTTCTAATCCATTTATTGCATTTTCATATCTTCTTTGGCCTTCCATAGTAAATGGAATTGTTACAACTCCCACAGTTAAAGCGCCTAATTTCTTAGCAACATCAGCTATAACAGGAGCACTCCCAGTTCCAGTTCCACCACCTAATCCACAAGTAATAAACACCATGTCCGCGCCTTGTATTTTTTGCTTTATTTCATGTTCAGTTTCTCTGGCAGCTTGTTCTCCAACATCAGGGATACTTCCAGCGCCTAAACCTTGTGTTAATTCTTTACCAATTAGAATTTTATGATCTGCCTCAGTATATAATAAATCTTGAGCATCAGTATTTATTGCAATAGTCTCAGTTCCACTAATACCTACTTCATTAATCCTGTTTATTGTATTATTGCCAGCTCCACCAGTTCCAATAACCTTAATTTTTGCCTTCTGTTTAGAAAGAATTTGTTCTAATTCTTCATCAATGGGAGAACTTTTTTTAGGAGTAACTTTAAAATTAAACCTACCTTGCTGGGCAACATTTCTAAGCATACTATCCATCAAATCACCTTTTAACCTCTTATTTATAAATAAAAATGTAAACTTATATTTAAAGCTATTTGATATAATAATCTATATGTTATTTTAGATCGATTATCGCATAAAAAGAAAGATTTTACTCTTCTGTAGCTGTTCCACTAACTTTTCTTTCTAATCCATTTTGCAATGTTCTATTTTGTTCTTGCAACAAATTCAATCTTTCATTACAATACCCATGATAATACCTCGACATTTGCCAACCAAGGCCAACAAATGCCACGGTTCCACTAATTATAGCCGTCCTAACATCATCACTAAGTAGGGCGGAAGTAAATCCTGATGTTGTTGTAACAAGAGACGCAATGCCGCTAACACCACTAAAACCACCATATTTGTGCATATAATCTCTACCCATACTATCTCTCCTATCACCTAAGAAATCACAATACAATAAAACTTAAAAATCTATTCTTTAGAAACAACCTTTTTTTCTTTACTATCTTCAAAATTAACATTTTTTACCTCAGGTAATAATTCTTTAAATCTCTTAATAATTAGTTCCTTAATTTTATTATCAAATTTTTCAAAAAATAAAGTTAAATTCTCATTTTCTAAGTTAAAATCTTTAATAAAAGGAAAATCTAAATTCAAAATACTTTCAACCTTTTCCTTATTATCATTAATTATCCTGATAATCTTGATATTATATGTTAAATTTCTTCCAGCTAAAGGATGATTAAAATCAACTACACACCTTCCCCCCGAAACGCTTCTAATAGTAGCCAAAGCGCCATCTACATTAACTTGTAATCCTGGAATTGGGTTTATTTTTTTACTAATAAAGACCTTAGTTTGTATGATCTTTATTAATTTTGGATCTTTTTTACCAAAAGCTTCATCTAGGTTTAGGTCTAAGTTATACTCTTTATTAACCTCTTTGTCTTCTAATTTTGTCTCTAACCCTGGTAAAAGGCTATTCCCCCCTAAGCAAATTATTACCCCTTTTTTATCTTCTATATTACTCCTATCAAATACAATATCACTACCTTTTATTAGCCCAGTATACTCAATTTCAAGAAATTGACCTTTTTTAACATTAACCATAAGCTTTCTCTAAAATTATATTATTTAAAGCTTACCTAGAAATTTGTAACCACTTTACAATAGAAAAATTTATAAACTTTTAGTCTATCATAATTTTATGATATGGAGAAAAGTTCTACATCCATCTTTAAAACCTCATCTAGAGCATCAAATTAGAGAGACTTTTAAACATAGAAAAGTAATTAGAAGGTCTAGTGACCCTAAAAATGCTCAATTGTGGGTAGCAATAGCAAATATTTCAAAAGATATGGCAGAAATAAAGCAAAAGTTAGGTATTTCTAATACAAAAACAGTAGTTTTTCCTTCTGTAAAAAAGAAAGTTAGTAGAAAAAAAGGAAGATAAGAATGAATTATCAACCTCTATTTAATAGATTAAAATCAAATTCTCTAGTTTTAGGTTTAGCTGGATTGTTGTCTACAAGTATGGCTGGATGTGAGCCAAATGTTCCAGAACTACACCAACAAGGTAGGTTTAGAGACTTTGAAGTAACCGTTGATATTGACTGGTTGGGGCCACGAAACATAAAACTAGAAGATAATACTCAAAGTTATAGAAAAACATACTTAACTGCAAGTGACCGGTCCGAAGGATCTTTACCTGATGGAAGGTTTGATGAAATTTCCTTGAAATATGTTCCTAAAGGACATATTTTAGAAAGATATGCAAATTTAGATTCACTTGAGTTAGCCTATCAAACAGTTATGGATAAAGTGAATGTTGAAGAACCCGAATCAAGAAGTAGATAATTAAAAGTATTCTTATATATTGATAAATAATTCACAATTTTAATCACAATTAAAACCAAAACATATTTAAATTAATCTCATTCTTTAAAGAATTAATGACCATAAAAACAACGGATATTGGTAGCATAAAAGTTGGTGGCTATATAATAATAGATGGTGTAGCTTGCAGAGTAGTAAGTGTCCAAACATCAAAAACTGGAAAACATGGTCATGCTAAAGCAAGAATTGAAGCCATAGGTTTAATAAATGATGATAAAAAAGTTATTGTTAAGCCATCTCATGATAAAGCAGAAGTTCCAATTGTAGAAAAAAAATCTGCTCAAGTATTATCTGTTAATAATGATGTAGCAAATGTAATGGACACAGAAACATTTGAAACTTTTGACATTAAAATTCCAGAAGAATTAAAAGGTAAGGTTCAAGAAAACTCGAATGTAGTTTTTTGGATTATATTGGGTATTAAAGTTTTAAAACAAATGAAATAAAATGGTAAAATTTCCAGAAGCATCAGCAAGATTATTTGCAAATGTATTTGTCTGTAGAAAATGTAAAACAAAACAAAAAGCATCAATACAAAAAGTATTAAAAAAACAGATTAGTTGTAAAAAATGTGGGTGTAAGTCTTTACGTCCTATTAAAAAAGGTAAGTAAATATGGATTTGGATTTAATTTTATTCGCGATTTTTTGTTTAGTTCTCTTTATCTTTTATAAGACCCACAAATCTAAATTTGAAATTCAAGGCAAAATCATAGCATTATACAAAACTAAATTTGGCCTTAAATTTATGGAAAAATTTGCCTCTCTTCCAAGATTTATAATTCATACCTTAAGCGTTTCTAGCATAATTCTTGGGTTTGCTGGGATGATATTTATTTTTTATATACTTATTCAAGGAAGTTTTAAATTATTAACAGTTGCAAATGCACAACCAGTGCTTGCACCAGTGCTTCCAGGAGTTTCAATACCTGGCCTTCCTAAGTTATCATTTTTACATTGGATTATATCTATATTTATCGTTGCAATTATCCATGAATTCTCCCATGGAATTTTTGCAAGATTTCATAATACTAAAGTAAAATCTTCAGGATTTTTGATCATGGGTCCTATTTTGGGTGCATTTGTTGAACCTGATGAAGAAGAATTAAAGAAAAAAAGTGCATATAAACAATTATCTATCTTTGCCGCAGGTCCATTTTCAAATATAGTTACAGGAATAATATTCTGGATAATTGCTCTTTTTTTGATTAATCCTGTAGCATTAGCAATGATTGAATACCAGGGAGTCCAAGTTTCTATGCTTGAACAAAACTATCCTGCAGAATTAGCAGGATTAAAAGCTGGTCAAGAAATTATAACTATTGATAATAACGAGATTAACAATGTAAATGATTTTGTTAAAATTATGAACACAAAGAAACCAAACGAAGATATACTAATAAAAACTAAAGATCAAGAATTCAATATTAAACTAGCAGAAAATCCATTAAATAAGGAGCTAGGTTACTTGGGTATTAGAGTATCAGGAAAAACAGCAGTTATAAAAGAAGACATTAAAACTAAGTATGGCAGTGTAATTCCATGGACATTTTTCTGGTTAAAAGAATTATTTTTCTGGTTATGGTTAATTAGTGTTGGTATTGCATTATTTAACTTACTCCCACTTGGTCCTGTAGATGGTGGCAGAATGTTTTTAACTGGTCTAGGCGTCTTTATTAAAAAAGAAAAAAATGTTAAGATAATTTGGAGTTTTGTTAGTTTCTTTATACTTGCATTAATAGTTCTGAATTTACTTCCATTTTTGAAAAAATTATTATTCTTTATCATAGGACCAATTGCAGCATTATTTTAGTAGTAAAAATGCTAATTGATATACACTGCCATCTGGACAATGAATTACTTTCAAAAAATATTCCTAATTTGATAGATGATTGCAAAGCAAAGAAAATGCACTCAATTATCAATAACGGTTTAAATTATGAATCAAATGTATCGACGCTAAAACTAGCAAAGACTTACGAAATTATAAAAGCTGCTCTAGGTCTATACCCCATAGAAGCAGAAAAAATTACAATTACTGATTTTAAGAAGTTAAGAGAATTAATTTTTAAAAAATCTAAAGATATTATCTCACTTGGGGAAATCGGTCTAGATGGGAAGTATGGAAAAAACATAAAATTACAAGAAGAATATTTTCAATTACTTATTGAAATCTCTAAAGAAATTAATAAGCCAGTTATTGTTCACTCAAGACAAGCAGAAGCTAAAGTAGTTGAGATGCTAAAATTAAATAAACATGAGAAAGTTGTTATGCATTCTTTTACTGGAAATAAAAAAGTTGCTAAAGAAGTAATTAATAACAACTGGTATTTTTCAATTCCTCCAGCAATACTAAACTCTAAACATTTTCAATTCTTAGTTGAGATTACCCCAATTGATAACTTATTAACAGAAACAGATTCTCCTTATCAATATACAAACAATGAGTTCAACAAACCTTATTTTGTTGAGTACTCACTTAAGATGATATCACAAATAAAAAATATTGATTTTGACACAACAAGTAAAATAATTTTCACAAATTACAAAAAAATTTTTCAAGTGTAAAAATAGAAAAGTATATAAACCAGTTTTTGATTGTAAATATAAATTTTTTTAAATCTGGGGAAACAGAGGTGTGATTCCCGAAAGAAGATTAAAATCTTCTTTTTCTTTTTTTTCAAAATTATTATATACTAATGTTAATAATTACTTAGATGATAACCGAAGAAAGAAGAAACTATTTAGCGAAGCAAGGTTATAGGCTAGTAGGAAATCATTCTGCAATTAAAACATGTCATTATTGTAGCGCTGCAGTTAAAGGCAATGATATTTGTTATAAAAATACCTTTTATAATATTGCAAGTTGGAGGTGTATTCAAGCTACTGTAACTTTAGACTTATGTAATTTAAGATGTAGATGGTGTTGGCGAGATATAAATTATGGTACTTCAAATGGTAGTATGTTTACTGATGAACCTCAAGATATTGTGGAAGGTTTCATTAAAGAACACAAAAATGTTATGATGGGTTTTTACGGATCAAATAAAGTTATTAAAGATAGGTTGGATGAAACTATGAGCCCAAAACATGTTGCTTTATCTTTAACAGGAGATGCTTGTTTATATCCAAGACTACCAGAATTAATCAAAGAGATACATAATAAACATATGACAAGTTTTGTGGTAACAAATGGAACTATAACCCCAATGGTCAAAAAATTAGTAAATCAACAACCAACACAATTGTATATTACATTACCCGCACCAAATAAAGAAACTTATTTAAAAATGTGTAATCCAATAGCTGGAATTTACGGTTGGGAAAACATACTAGAGTCTTTATACTTACTTGAACACTTCAAGAGAAGTGCAGTAAGGCTAACTTTAGTTAAAAACATGAACATGTTTAATCCACATGAATATGCAAAAATACTTGAAGATAAAGGTTTTAAGTTCCTTGAATTAAAATCAGCTATGCCTGTTGGCGATGCAAGATATAGAATGGAATACTCAGAAATGCCATCACATGAAGAAATTAGGAAATTTGCCCAAGACATTTGTAAAATTAATAAATGGGAGATAATTGATGAAAAGCAAGAATCAAGAGTTGTACTAATAATGAAAGAAGATTCTGATGAAAGATACCTAAAAGAAGAAATAATTGAAGCCTAAGCGCCCCTTTGGAAAATTTGTAATTTCTTACCTCTTCTTTTATACATCACAATAATTGCCATCAATATTGCTAATAACAATGCAATTACACTTAAATATATAGGGATATAAATACTTGGTGTCAAGGTTTGAAGCTTTGGAACTCTTGTTTTAGAATCTTTTAATATTTCTTCACAGCTATTTACGGCAGCATTTATTAAAGCGATAGCCTCTTCATCTTTATTCTCTTTATGTTTGTTTTTAGCTTCATTTATTAGCTCCTTAATTTCTAAACACTCTGAATTCTTCTCAAATAAATCAATAGCAAATACAATTTCTACATCATACTTGGTTAAATTAGTCGGGATAGAACTTAAATGAATAACATTTGCTTCACTTAATCTTGGATTAGTTGAGTTAGATACTAATAAAATTTCATACCTCTCTTCTGTTAGTGTTCCAGTTTTAATTTCAAGCTTTGCATGGACAGTTTCTTTCACTTTCAAAGAGTTTATGTTGCTAATACTCAATATAGGTGTAATTTGATTTGAAGTAGTAAATAATGATAAAACTATATTATTTAAAACTACATCCCCAGTATTTGTAAAACTTACATTAGTCTCTAACGTTGCATTAGACTTTGCAGCTATCAAAGGTTCAATATGGACACTTAAGGAAGCTACTTGCCTTCTGCTTCCTCCTCCACCGCCTCCCCCCCCACCCCCTCCTCCAGTGGGAGTAGGAACAGGAACAACAATTTGTGGTTCATCAGTTACATTTAATTGGACTACATTACTCTCACTAGAATTTATTAAATCATCTCCGGTAAATTTGATATATTCAATTCCAAAAAATTGACTATTTGGGATTAAGGTAACTACATTTGAATTATTGTCAATATTGACATTTATGTTGTTACTTTGGTTAGTATAACTCCCATTAACTAAGAAACTATAACTAAATATAAGTGGGTCACTATCACTATCATTAAAGTAATTGTCTAAATCAATATTTGTATTTTGGCTACCTCTACCCCAAGTTTGATTAGGGATTAAACTATAAAACTCAGGTTCTCTGTTCACATTAATAACTTGAATATTCCATTCAATATTATCACTTAATAATCCTGCATCAAATACCCATAAAGTTAAATTTACTGTATTATTGTAAGATCTATTTGAAACAAGAAAACTTGGAATATACGTAAAGTTTAATAACCTAAATTCTAAACTTTGGTTTATAAAAGAATTTATAATCCATCTATTTGATAGCGTATCATACCCAAATCCATGAATTAAATCAGGATCATCTCTTGAGTGATTAAAATACAAACTTTGATTTTCAAAAACTATTATGTTTGTTTCATTCGGATAAAAGTTAGTAATGCTTGGGGGATCATTTGTATTTAAAACTGTTAAATTAACAATTTCTACAGTTTGTGAATTTCTAGAATCATTAACTGTAACCTCAATCCAGTTAGTTCCAACATTTTCATTAGTTGGTGTGAAATTAAAGTACCCATTAACACTTATATTAAACCATGAAGAATTAGTATAATAAGTTAGATTTTCATTTTCGAATAATGGGGCATCCTCTTCATCAGTTGCATTAATATCAAATTTAAATTCAGTATCTTCAACAGCTATTAAGTTTCCAATAGCAGGATTAAATTGTGGCGGGTCATTTGTAGATATTACTTCAAGAACTAAAAATTGTTCGGTAACTGCTCCAAAACTATCATTTGCAAATATAGAGAAGGTATGGTTTCCAATATTTGTAATATTTGGGCTAAAAGAAATTGAACCACTCATAATTCCTACATCAAATAATGTAGAATTATCAGAATACATTACAATATCGTTATCAGGATCTGTCGCAACTATAACACTATTATATTGTACATCTTCAAAAGCAGTTAAATTTGGTAAAACTGAAAAAACAGGAGCTAAGTTTGGCAAGATTTGTATAGTTATTGTCTCAAAATCAGTACCTCCACCTGTGTCTGTTACTGTAATTGTTACTTGATAAGAGCCTGCTTGCAATTCACTTGGTGTAAATTCAATAAATCCTGTAATAGGGTCTATGTCAAATAAATTTGTATCATCTGAAAAAGTTAAATTGCCATTCTTTGTTCCTAAAGGATCATCTTCCTCATCAGTTGCATTAACAATATAAGAAAATCTCACATTCGCCCTAATAATTTTATCTCCAATACCCCCTAGTATGGGCTTATCATTAACACTTATAATACTAAACCCCCAAAAAAATACATCACCTGTTTCAGAAGGGTCTTTAACCAATAACGCAATTGCATTATCCCCAGTATAAACACCTATTTGGGCGTTAGTTGGTGTAAAGTTTACCACCCCTGTAATTGGATCAATATTAAATAAATTTGTATCATCAGAATAAATTAATGGATCTCCATCTGGATCTGTAGCATTAACATCAAAGAAATAATTAGTGTCTTCAAATAACTGATTAATGTTTGGTAGGCTTAATGGATCAAATGATGGCGCTACATTTAATGGTGCTCTAAAGATTTGTTTTTGAGGAAATAAATATTTTAGAAAATTTAAACCAAAGTTTGAGACAATCTTTTCTTTCTTAATAATCTGTTTATCAAGCAAATCATAGTTTATACTAAAACTAATAAGGATTAATGAAAGAATTAAAGGTACAACTATTCTTTGGATACTCTTTAATTTGTTATACTTTGATTTATTTATCTTTTTTGTTCTTTTCATTTTTTTCTTCTTTTACTAGTCTTTCAATAGCTATCTCGACAGCATGTGATCTATTCCTATATTTTTTGGATTTAATTAGAAAATTCAGTTTCCTTACTGTTTCTTCATCTATAGTAGTGGAAATTCTTTCCTTCATAGTATTATTTTATAATATTAAATAATATAAAGTAATACTTTTACTATTTAAACCTTTTGAAAGGTATTTCGAGGTTTCAAAATTTAGAGAATGCAAAGAAGATAATATTGAAATTGTTTGCTTATTACTAATGTTAAAGGCAAATACTCTAAAGAATCACCTTTCTTTAGTAGTATAATAACCTTTTAAAAACAAATATTTTTAGATTTATATGCAAAATAAACTAAATGAAAGTAAAATTCTTTTCTATCACGATGTACTTTTATCAATAAAAAAAGAAATAAGTAAAATTATTGTTGGCCAAGACTCTACCGTAAATGCATTACTAGTAGGATTATTATCTAATGGGCATATTTTAGTAGAAGGAATTCCAGGAATAGCCAAAACATTATTAATAAGAGCTTTATCGCAAACAACAGGAGGAGTATTTAGTAGAATTCAATTTACTGTAGATTTGCTTCCAACAGATATTACTGGAATTACTGCTTATAATCCTCAAAAAGGATTCTATGTTGTTAAAGGGCCAATTTTTGCTAATTTTCTATTGGCTGATGAAATCAATAGGGCTCCTGCAAAAGTCCAAAGTGCATTATTAGAAGCGATGCAAGAACGTCAAACAACAATTGGAAAGCAAACTTTCCCAATGATGAACCCATTTTTTGTAATGGCGACTCAAAACCCAATCGAAACTAGTGGTACATACCCATTACCAGAAGCACAAATTGATAGGTTTTTATTTAAATTATATATGGGCTATCCAACTTTAGAAAATGAAAAGAAAGTTCTAAGACAGAATATCCAACTTAAAAAATTCGAGGAATATAATATTATGCCAATAATAAGCCCTCAAAAACTAATTGAGATGCAAAAAGCAGTACAAGAAGTTTATCTAGGTGAAGAAATAGAAAAATATATTATAAGAATTGTTGACTCTACTAGAAATTCAAAAGATTATAATGTAGAAATGGGTAAATATATTCAGTGGGGGGGTTCTCCAAGAGCTTCAATAGGTCTTTATATTGCATCTAAAGCAAACGCATTTATGCAAGGTAGTTCCTTTGTAACCCCACAACATGTTAAAGAAATTGCTTATCCTATCCTTAGACATAGAATAATTCTTAATTACGAAGGATTGGCAGATGACATTAAATCAGACTCAATAATAAAAGAAATTCTTGCTAAAGTCCCAATACCATGAAAGAGATCGGAATAGATACGTCTAGGCTGGTTAGAAGAATTGAAGGTATTTTGAAAAGTCTTGCAGAAGCTAGGATTATGAGCAGATATAGAAGAGTATTCCTTGGTAAAGGCTTAGAATTTATGGACTATAGAGTTTACTCAGAGCAAGATGATTCCTCTAGAATAGACTGGAAGGCATCAATGAGGGGTAATAAGCTTCTTATTAGAGAGTATAAAGAAGAACGTGAATTAGACGTTTACATATTGTTAGATGTAGGTTCTAGCATGATTTTTGGATCTACAGATAAATTGAAAAATGAACATGCAGCAGAAATTACAGCAGCAATATCCCATCTAGTTATTAAAAGCGAAGATAAAATTGGTTTAATTATGTACAGCGATAAAATTAAGAAAGAAATTCTCCCAGCAAATACTAAAGATCAATTTTTTATTGTACTTAGGGCATTAGCAGACCCAAAGTATTATGGGGGTAAATCAAATTTAAGGAATGTACTAGAACATTTGATGAGACTAACTAAAAGAAAAAGTCTATTAATAATAATTTCTGATTTCTTAAACCTTGAAAAAAATTGGGAAGGCCCATTAAAAATAGCTAATGAAAAGTTTGACATGATGATGATTGTTCTACGAGACATTAGAGATGAAGTTTTACCAAGGAACATAGGAAAAATTGTCATATCTAACCCCTACACAAATAAAGACTTAATTGTGGACCCTGATTTAATTAGCAGAGAATACGCAGAATACAATAAACTAAAGAAAGCACAACTAATTCACACTTTTAAAAAATATGGACTTGATTACATAGACATGAGGACAGATGAAGATTTTACATTACTATTTTTAAAAATTCTAAAAAGGAGGGAAATGAAATTAGCTTAACTTTTTCTAACCCAGAATACCTATGGCTTATGATAATTATCCCCTTCTTAGTAATATTTCATTTTTTTAGTTTGAAAATCACCAGAAGAAAAGCTCTTGCATTTGCCAATTTTGAAGCCATAGAAAGATTTGCTCACTCAAGAATATTATCTAAGAATCTTACTTTACTAATTTTAAGGATGGCAGTATTTACTCTACTAGTTCTTGCAATCTCTGGAACTAGCTATACATATTTTGGGCAAATTACAGAAATGAATTTCATAATAGCTATAGACGCTTCTGGGAGCATGTTAGCAACAGATTTCTCCCCAAATAGACTTGAAGCAGCCAAAAATGCAGCCATAGACTTTGTAGACACCTTACCCTTTGAAACAAAAATAGGTATAGTCAGTTTCTCAGGTGCTAGTTTCATAAAAGAAAGACCTACAAATAACATTCTCAAAGTGAAGAACGCAATTTCATCTATACAAACCGAATTGATTGCTGGAACTGGAATTGGGGAAGTAATAATAACATCAACTAACTTACTAAGCGCTGAAAACCCTCCAAGTTCTATAATTTTAATTACAGATGGTCAAAACAATATTGGTTCAAGTATTGAAGAGAGCGTTGCATATGCAAAGTCCCATAATATAATCATAAACACAATAGGAATAGGAACTGAGGAAGGTGGAAAATTTGAAAATTTTAACGAAACTATAATTTCTAAAGTTAATTTTGAAGATCTTCAATATATCGCTCAAGAAACAAATGGAAAATCTTATTTGGTTTCTGATCATGACAGTATGGATAATGCATATCTAGACATAGCAAATATAAAAAAAGGCTCAAAAGAAGTAAGTTTATCCCAATATCTTATGCTTCTCGGAATATTTATTTTAGTCATTGAATGGGTACTTCTGAATACAAAATACAGAACAATACCTTAACTAACATTATTTAGTACCTTGAATATGTTTATTAATTCTTTATGATACTTATTCTTAAATTTTAAAGGTAATGTATTATATTTCTCCTTCAATAGTTTATAATCCTCTTTAGCACTAGTAAAGTTTCTATTTTTAACTTTAACATTTAATTCTAGAATATTCTGATCAAAAACCTTCATTGTTTTACCATATTCATTTGCTTCCCTAAATGTAATCTCTAGTTTATTGGCAATCTTAATAAATTTATTAAATATTATCTTTGGGAAATTTATCAAATTAATTTTTTCTTCCCTTTGCTTAATCTTATATTCTTGATACCTTTTTTCCTCAAGTATTCTTAAACTTTCTATAACAAACAATGAGTCGGATATTGCTTCTTTAAATGAACTAGGGGATACAACCTCTTTTTTGAATTCAATTTTAGACAAGGAATCCAGTAACTTAAAAATTCTATCCCGAAGCAAACTATCCATTTGATAACTCTTAATCTCTTTTTTTAGTTCTTCATATGTGAATTCATACTTCACCAAGAAGAAAACAGAGAAGAAGTCTCTCATAATGTTAAGATATTTTCTAAATAGAATCTCTTTATTTTCTTTATCTAGTACTTTTTTTATAAGGAGCAAATTGTTAAATGCAGATAAGGTAGGTAATCTTTTCGAAGACAAAATGTCTAATTCATTCCTTTTTCTATTAACAATAACTAATATCGAAGCTAATTTCCTATAAGCATAAACTATGTACAATGTAAAAAATACAACAAATAATGTAATTAAAGGTAAACTAGACTTGCAATCACTTGGGCACATTAAAGTGTCTATCCCCTCACATTTATTATCACCACAAACAGGATAAAACACAGGCTTATAGATCAATCCACATGGTCTAGGACAAGGACCACCACAATCTACATCTTCTTCCTCCTGATTCTTTAATTGATCGCTGCAAGTAGCACAAGCTTGACACTTACTCCCACCACAATCAATAAGTACCTCATCTCCATTAAGTACTCCATCATTACAAGTTGGCGGTGCTATATATGAACAATCTTGTTGTTCTGGAGGCTTGTTTCTGGGTCTGGGGCATTGTTCTAAGTCTACACATATTCTAATTTGTTTTGTATATACTGGGCAAGGGCTCCATTCCGTACAAGTCCAATTAGCTCTACAACTTGCACCTCCTCCGCCGCCCCCACCTCCACCTCCACCACCAGAGGATGCGAGGACATCAAGTATAGTCAAGTTCCAAATATGACTGTCATAATAATCAAATTGGTCATAAACAAATACACTAACATTATGTAGCCCTGCAGAATTAAAATCAGCTATGTAATTAAAATTTTCAAAAATTTGCCCAGGTATTATAAACCCATCGTAATACCATTCATATCTAATCACGTCATTTGGCAAGTCAAAATCAAATATAGTGATGTTAAACCTTTGAAGTTCTCCCTCTTTCATAATAACTTTACTTAAATTAGGTCGGAAGTCGATAATTTCTGGTGCACTATTATTATAAGAGATATTAAGCTTAATAACTTCTGAATCGCTATCCCCAATTATGTCAATAACGCTAATATTAATATAGTAGATACCAATCCTAGATATGTTTGTAGTAAAGAACTCAATTCTCCCATCAGTAATCAATGGATTTACTGGAGGATCTTGTACTATTAAGAATTCATTTAAACTAGAATTATGCCTAAATGTTAAAGAATCTTGCGGTAAATTTGGATCTGTTGCAGTAATGGTTTTAATAAAGATGTGATTTACATAAACTGTTATAGGTCCAATAGGGTTTAGTACTGGTGGATTATTTTGTGTTCTAAAAGAAGCATTAATCTCAAATGCATTAACAAAACCAATATTAATAAGGAATATTAACAAACTGAACAAAATAAACTTATTAGCCCCTTTTTTCATAACAGGACTAGTTCTATGTGAATATTTATATATTTTGTTTTTGTTTACTCTTGACTTTTTTCGGTCTTTTTAAACCGAATATTATTAACACAATGACTAGTATGATTAGAATAATAGTCCCTATCACATTTATGGGATTAATTTTTTCTTTTGGTTTTTCAGGTAGTTGTATATTTTGCTTGGTTCTTTCTCTAACTACTTTAACCTTTATTGGGATTTGGCAAACACTTTGTTTAACTGATGAGCCACTTCCTTCACTCAACGGATCACAAGTTACACAAAAAGTTTCTTCATAGTCTTTAAATTCCACATTTTCAGGTGCTTTCACAGTCCCATAAAGTGATTTTGCAGGAACATCGATTATAGCTTCATTATCATCAAACTCAACTATTAAAGGAGTTTTTCCATCTAACGCCATAGAGCATTTCTGTGGAGGGCTTCCTGTTTGAATTACAAATTGAAATCTACCAGTTTCTCCAGGCCTTAGTTCTAATTCAGGAATAGGAAATACTACTCCTGCTGTCACAAAAGATGCTAAAATTACGACCATAATTACATATACAATTTTATACATTTTTTCCTCCTATTCATGGAAATGGCGAATAAATTACATTCAATATTGCACTATACTCTCCTGGACATAATCCTATTACAGGTTTTATATGCCAATAAGTAGCAATAGTTTCATTTAAATTTGGATTATCACAATTATATGCATCACATCTGTGAATCCCTGTTGTGAAATTATAATAGTTAGTAACTACAGTTTCACCTGGAACAATCACGGCAGTTAAGTTTCCCAGAGTTTCTGGATCTGTTGCAGAATCATCATCATCAATCAATAATGGTTCTGTCATGTCAATGCTTGGTGTCCATACAGCCGGACCAGTACAACCTACTGCACCTCCAGCTCTTACAAATCTAGTAGTATTCCAAGCACTATCAAATATCACATTCCCAAAATTGTAGAGTATATATAACTTAGTACCGGAGCTAAAAGACCCAGGAATTATTGATGATCCACCAACTGTAACATTAGTAGTTTCAAAAAATGGACCTTGTGGAGGGTTTGGACTTGGATTTATATACCCTGAATCTAATAAACTTGCATAATTCCAAATACCACTTGCCTCTAAATCATTTCCAAGAGGTATCTTTACATTACTTTGACTAGTTACATTAACATAGAATCTATATATATTCGTAGTATTTGTTCCTAATTCGAAGAATGATGGGGTTCCTCCTTCTGGTCCTATCATGTTTGGTCCAGGATATGCAGTAAAATTAAACTTACATAAATCTGGGGCTATAAAACTTACTTTATCTAAGTTATAGCTAAAGTTGTGTTGTAGTCTTAGTTCATTACAATTACCACCCGGAACATTATAACATAAATGGAAATATGCTCTAAAGTCTGTTGGCCCGGGATTTACACAATCAGCATCTTTATCCCTAGCAATAACAGTAACATTTAAACTAGTCACATTTGAATGTCTAATTGGTATAAGGGTACAACCGCTCAAAAGACAATTTGAAATTAAAGAGATATTATCTCCCATTGATACACTTTGGACATCAGGGATAAAATCAGTAAGATTAAATTGGCCATTATACCTACTTGAATTTAAATTAGCAGTGTCATTAGCAACAATTGTAAAGTTGTAGGTCGCATTGACAATATCTATCCCAGCTAAAATACCATAATCTAAGTCAATTAACCACCTACTTGAATCAATATGGGAAGAATTGTCTAATTGAGTTGTAGAATTTAAATAAATTCTTGTTCCTGAAATATTTTGTACAGTCACTAAAAAGGTTACATTATCGCCTGGCCAATGGTCTGCACTTGTTCCATTATCTAAGTCTAATGCATTATAATCAGGCATAAACTCTATCCAAGGTCGTTTTAAATGAGCTTCTGGTGCGCTTGGAAATGGTAAATCGGGTGTTGTAAAATTATAAGGCGTTCTTGGCCTTGTATTCACAATTGTTATATTAAAATCATAAAACCCGCTAACAAGACCGGATGAATCATTACTCAACATTCTTCCAAAGTAGGTCATATTTTCACCAGTTTGATTAAAAGTAAATTGAGATACTTTAATCCTAATCGGAGGACTAGCATAAGCTTTAGCAAAACTAAAATTGTCTAAGACATTACATATTGTTACACCAGGTATAGCAATATTTCTAGCAGATTCTACAGTAGTTAGACAAATTTGAGTAATTACGGGATTGCTCTCAGGATCAAATCCCTCACTCCAGTTTAATTCAGGTCCCCCTTCCGGAGGCCTACCTCCAACATAATGAGTATCCATTATCCTTGGTCCTCGTCCATCATCATTGAAGTCAAAATAATCATAATCATTAGGTTGTCCTTTAACATACTGTTGAATTGAGGCATTAAAAGGAGCACCAGGAGCAGTATTTGTTGTAATAAATGTTGCATTGACTTTTGAAGCTGCATCTACTATCGCTTTATTTCCAATAAAAAATATAATTAAGATAGAAACTACCAAACCCAAAAATAATACTGTTATGGTTCCTTTTTTCATTATATCCCTCTTTTACAAATAAAACTTTGTAATATTTATATATATAAATCTTTCTCCGATTTAAATTTAGTACATAACATACTAATCCTCAACAATTACCATCCCACCCACCCCCATTACTTTTAAAGGCCTTAGCTAAAGTTTGGCCGGTAATATTTGTATAAGCAAATATGAATGAGCCATCACATATACCCATGTCTCCAGACGAGCTTCTTCCATAAATATCAAATAGTAAATTACTTGAATCTTCATCATCTGCCAATACAAAAGGGCCATACTTAATAGTACCATTTTCATCGAATGTTGCAGCTTTTATATCATCAGCAAGGCCATCATACCAAGCCAAAATAAAATCTTCATCTTTAGTATCCCTGTTTCTAACCGAAGTCATTGCTAATCTAGTAAATGCACTATAGCCAACCAAATATGAGCTTAATATATTATTATTATAATAATCTTTAACAGAGATTTTAATCTCTCCAATAGCGGAATCAAACCAACTTAAGGCAAACCTACTATAATTAGGACTTGTCGCATTAAAACTTGTTACAGCAACTTGACTAAATTCCCAAACGTCTAAATCAATATCTGTTGGAAGTATACTAAATGTTCCAATTTGAGTAACTCCTGCATAGCTAGCATCATCTTCAAAGTCATCAAACCAAGTATAGGCAATTCTTGAGTTATTAAGTGTTGTACACCCAATTAAATTTTGTAGAGCCAGTTCTGGGGACATGGATAAATCTACGGAAGATTCTGTTCCTATTCCAAGATTAGAATAAGTTACAATTCTATCATCTGCATCAGATTCTTCCACATCAACATAACAAACATGGAATCGATCATTCATTTGAGTTAATGAAATATCTGAATTAGATGCTCCAGCCACAGTTTCAAGATCAATTGGCCCGTAATTAATCTGCCCCATTCTATTGTAAATGCTATAAGTAACATCTTGTTCAAGTCCGTCATACCAAGCGATTACAAAATGACTTGAATTTCTCGCAGATACACTAACTCTAGACTCTTTATCTACTGTTTGGTCTACATCTATTATGCCTGTCAAATTTGTTCCATTAGTATCATATATAATAAAAGAAATTTTTTGGTCCAGACCATTAACCCAACCGGCAACAAAAGTTCTATTGTCTAAAGCGCTAATACTAGTATCTACTGAAGCTTGATTATCAAGAATGAACTGACTTGGGGCTGAAGATTTCCAAGGAGAAATAATATACATTATTTCATTATTATATTGGCCTGCTGATAACCCAAATAGTGGTTTTATATGCCACCTTGTAGATAAACTTTCATTTACTGGATAAATACCACTTATTAGATCATTGCAATTATATGAGGTGCATCTCCTTAACCCATTTGCAAACACAAATGGTTCGGATATATTAGTAATGTTTAATGCCATTAATCCAACATCAGGATATGCAACATTTGAATCATCATCTAATAAGAAACCATCTGGAGGTTCATTTATATTCCATACTTGTTGATTAACACTCTGCATTGGATTTGACGCATTCCAATTTACATTTAATATTAGGTTACCCCAATTCTGTAATTTATACTCATTAATCCCAGGATTATACTCCCCAAGTTGAATATCTCCATCACCTATTTGTATTGTATCCACTTCGGCTCCAAGATTATTAATGAAACCAGTATCTATTAATGTCCTATAAATCCATGAATAATTACTTGATAGACTTGCATTCAAACTTGTGCCTATCTCAGTAGTATTCACAAATATCTTATACTCTCCCGGGGATATGTAAAATGCGGGAGTTCCCCTCTCATCTTGACCTTCAGGCCCTATTTCTGATGCAGTCGAAAAGTTACATAAATAAGAAATTGCATTACTGCTCCCACCCATCTGAATAACTTTAGTAGATAAATTATTTAAATAAAATGTATAATTAGATGTTGCTTCATTGCAGTTTTCGTTACTCGCAGTTGAATTAATTAAACATAAATGCATAAACACTTTATGTGTTGTTAATGAACAAGCTGTATCTTCTAAACTAACCCTAATGCTTAGGTTACTAACATTTGAATGTCTATATGGAGTTATATAACAGCCATCTTTGCAATTATACATACTTCCATCATTCCCTAAAAATATACTTGTTAAATTAGGTTTAGAGTTAACATCTAATGTGTTATTATTGAAGGCATAGTTGGGATGTCCGTTAGAATCATAAGCTTGACAATTCCATTCATACAATCCTCCTTCAAGATTTTCAACATAATTAGCAGTATATCTTCTCTTACTCATATTGAAATGCTCCATTATTTCATTGTCACTTAAATCTCTATTATAAACAGCTACTTCATCTATAACCCCATTAAAGTCATAATCGCCACATTCCTGATTCTTTCCAATAAAGAATTTACCCCCTAAAACATTCAAGGTTCCAGTCTTAGAAATGGTATTATTTAAAATTCCGTTAATATACAGTTTCATATAAGTTCCGTTATAAACTCCTGCAATATGGATCCATTCATTGGGTAAATAAGTATTGGTTGCAAATAATCCTAACCTACCAGTATCCGTAGCTATCTGGAAGCCCATAGCGCCAGTCAATCTAGTTTCTAAATTATATGCGAAGTGGGGAGTTAAACATTGCCCAATATTTTCTCCAGCTATTATCCCTGCCCTAAACTGTGTAGCATTAAACCATGCTTCAATAGTGACTTTATCTCCAGTTATGTTTAAACTATTTGAACCATTTACTGATATAAAATCACTAAAAGAATCAAACAAGTACCCTCCATTTATTCTACCATTATAAGTAAATGAGGCATCACTAACAAATCCATTATTGTTATTACCGCTTGCATCAGCCACAAATGTGGAGTTTTCATTAAAGAAACTATCATTATTTAGGTGCATTAACAACTGTAAAGCATTTTCAGTATTTTCAATTTCACCAACGTTTATTGACCTTTTTAAAGTCGTAGATGAATATTTATTATAAACTTCTAAAGTAACATTAACAACTTTATCATAATCTTCTGCTAAGCAGCTAAAGTTGATTAAACCAGCGTTTCTGTTTGAGTTATTAGCTGGGGACAATAACGTTATATAAGGTATAGATGTATATGTAAAGGTCCAATTCTCATTAGCCCAACTGGATCTGTTATACACGTCATATACTAAACAAGTCCACTTATATGGCCCGCCACTTGAAATATTAGCTACCTTAAATGTAGCATTATAAGATAAAGTTGGATCGCTTCTAACCATGTCTCTTCTAATCTCAGTAATATTTAAGACCTTATCATATATTATGAGTTCATCGAAAGCTGAATCTGCATACGTAGGATTACCTAAGATGTAATTATGCCCTACTGAAAAATTACTCCCAGTTTTAGTTGGCAATGCGTCCCATAGGCATAAGGGTGGTGAGCACGTTGTGTCATTTGCAAACCCTGCCACAACTCCATCAAGATATAAATATATTGAGTGATTTGATAGATTATAAGTTACCGCAACATGATGCCAATCCCCTGTTTGCCAATTCTCAACTAAAGGCTCACTATTGTAACTGTTCCCTTCATAAGCAGAAGTATTGAAAGTAGCATATATATAATTCTTAATTCCATTATATGTCTTTCCTATTTTAATATGGTCCCCATTACTATCTGCTCTAGAGAAAAAGAATTGATGGTGTAACATATCGTTACCATTCCAATTTGGTTTAATCCAAAACTCTATTGTACCATAGCTGATATTGAAATTATTAGACGAATTATAATACAAATTATCCCCAACATTTACATTAATAGCTTGCTTATGTTTTCCAACCACAAAATTAGTTCCTAATTCACTTAAAGGTACTTCATTTTCATCACTGACATTATTTCCATTAAAGTGTACTAAGAAACTTGGATCATCGTCCATACTCAGTTCATTAATTACAATTGATTTAGTTAAATTCCAAACGCCACTAATATTCGAATATAAGGTTATGTTTTCTAAATAATTTGGACTCGTGGCATTACATTGTAATTCTAAAGGTATCGAGGGCTGACTAATTATTGTGCCATCCTCAGGTTTTGATAAGTTTACAATAGGTATCCTATTTATGAAAACTATTCTTTTACTAATGTTTAAATTACCCACAGAATCAATAGCATAAGCAGAATAGTTATATTGCCCATCTACTAAGTATTTGAAGTCATTTTGCAATCTATACTCACTATCACTATAGCTTGCCTTAATTTCTTGAGTACTTAGAGCTCTAGAGATTATTGTAACTTCATCTATAGATCCATTAAGCTGGAATGTTCTTGAAATTGGTGCAAAGCCTAGTGCTCCAAGGACAAGTTCAAATGACCCAGGAGTATTTAATGTGGACTTACTAAATGATTCAACACCTTCAAGATTACCATCAATATAGATATTAATACTTGTTCCATTAAATGTGCCTGCTATATGATGCCAACTATTAAGTGGAACACTTGATGTAGATTCAAGTTGATGTAATCCATTAGACAAAGATAATCTAAATGTTAGTTTGCTATTGGCAATTCTTAAACTATAGCCATTATACCCACAACAAATGTCTCTATCATTTGAAACAAGATATTGATATGGATTTGATGTTCTAGAATATATCCAGCCCATAACTGTTAATTCATCAGTTATATTTGTAGTACTAGATTTGTTGCCAACTAAGACATAACCAATATTTCCAATATCTAAAGCTTTTCCGTAAACTCCCGCAGTGATATTACTACTCGTAATAGACTGCATGAATTTACCAAAATTGTTATAACTTGAATTATCATAAATTCCAGTTCCATTATAATAATCCATAGACCAATACCCAGCTAGACTACCATTCCAATCAAACAATGCCGAAGTATTTGTTTCATCAATTACTGTGGTATTAAGATAAACTTTATTGTCAATTATTACAGAATTGTTTTCTGGTGTTGGATATTCCCATAAAATAATAGGTGATGATGCATCAACTAAGAAACTGTAGTTATTAATACCCCAAGCACTCTCACCACTATAAGCCAAACAATTCCAGATATAAAGACCCGAGGTAATATTATTAATCGTTTTATTTAGCCCGTAATTAAGAATTGGATTCTTTCTTTGGTATAAGTCTTGAATTTCACTATCAGATAAAGTTTTATTAAATAATATTATTTCATCAATTAACCCATCAAAAGTAGCACTGCCAAGATTACTGTTTCCAATATACAAATCATCCGTAGAATCTCTAACCTTTCCAGTTAACTGGGCAGAAGCCGAATCAACTACCCCATTAATATAGATCTTTAAATTAGTGCTGTTATAAACACCCACAATGTGGGTCCACGTGTTATAAGGAACACTTCCAGAAATGGAATATATGTTAACACTCTGTGAAAGAGTATTATAGACTCTAAAGTTAGATCTACCACTGCCTGCTGCATCCATTCTCAAAACAAATGCATTTGGCTTATTAATAATTGAAGCTACACCTCCATCTCCCCCAGACCTTGGGTAAACCCACGCAGAAACAGATAAGTTATCCATGTTTCCTAATTCTGGTTTATCTAATACCTGTATGCTATCCCCTGGAGGTCCAGCCTGGGCATAATCAACAGCAGCAGATGAAAATATACTATTCGCTCTAGATGGGCATCCTGTTGGAATTCCTGAGCAACTTCCATTATTGCTATATCTACTAAAGTCAACAAATTTGGTTGAGCTTTCTTGATAAAATAAATCATTATTAAAATGGTACAGTGCTATCGTACTATTATCTGCAACATACTCATGTGGGTTTACAAAATTTTCTTTCTTAAATGTACTAGATACATTAGTGTACAAAGATACATTATTAATATTAGCTAAATCTGAAATTTCACATTTAAATTCTAAGTTACCTGGTGGTAAAATTGCCATGTCCTGTGGTTTTATTAAATTAACAGTAGGTGCAGTAAAACCACTCAAAGGCTCTTGATATATTATTAAGCTATCATTAGAAATAATTGACGGGTTTATACTTGCATTGAAGTTTAATTCTGGATTTGGTCCTGCTCCATCTCTATCAACAAACCATTTAGCCTTCCAAGTAACTGTAGCAGTTCCGTTAATAAATGTTGCATTTGAAGGCAGTTCAATTTCAGTGTCATTTATGTCATCATCAGGACTAAATGTATCTATCTCTGAATACTCTAATTTTACAGTTCCCTCACAATTATCTCCTTCTATTACAATGCGGACATATTCTTCGTCTTTAACCTCTTTTTCAGACCAGTATGCATTTAGCAATCTACACTTATCTTCTAGAACATTTTCTGTAATACAAATTCCACCACTGCAAATTTCTTGAGAGGAACACACAACTGGTTTGCATGTATTATCACAGCCATTAATTCCACTAGTGTCACAACTGTTTAAGTTACACGCAATATTAATATCATAATCAATATCATTTGAGCAACCATCGTTATCATTATCATCAACACAATCAGGTATACCATTTAAGTTAATATCTGACTGGCAAACTTGTGATATCTCTGAAGTTACTTTAATTGTAGTCTCTAAACTTATTGGATGAACATTACTAATACCTACTTTTTCAGTTGTTGGTATTAACTCAATCTTTGTAATTTCTCCAACTTCTAAATAGTTGTAATTTGTTGAAAGTAACCTTGTTTCAAAAGGTTGTACTCCTTCTAAAGTAAATGTTTGTGCACCCCTATTCCCATATACTCTCCCCTTAAATATACTAATAATCTTCTTATCTTTACTTTCAACTAATAATTTAAGTTGCCTATAATCTATTGTTTTAGCCTCTCTAATATCAAAGTTAACTGGTTGGGCATTTTCAATTTCTTTTTCAACATGTTTTATGGTTCCTTCACTATACCCAAATGTAAATTCATAAACTAATACAGAAAGCATAATAGTCATTCCAATAATCAAAACTATTCCAAGTAAAGGACTAACTCCTCTACTTGAGTTTCTACTATTCCAATTATTAAAATGACTTCTCAAATTTTTTCCCCTTAATTCTTTTTAGAATTGTCCAAATAGTTCTCTGATCTCTATTCAATAATTTTGAAATTTCACTATTCTTCAAATGAAAATTTGAATAAAGAAAATTAACAAGTACCTCTAAAGTAGAAAAACTTCTATTTGAAAACTCAGTAATAGGGATTTTAAAGTCTAGATCACTAATCTCAATTTTCTCTTTAAACTTTTTAACTGCAACATTGTAAGTAGTCCAAATAGTTCTCTGATCTCTGTTTATTATCTTTGCAATACTGCTATAATTTAAATTAAAATTTTCTTTTAGGTATTTCACTAAAATTTGTAATGAACCTAATTTTCTATTTTGAAAAATGGAAATTGGAATCTGGATTTCTTTATTTTCATCAAGAACTAAATTTAGAATCTCTTCCGCACTCAAATTAGATGCTTCTTTAAGAATTTTAATTGCTAATTTTAAATCAGAAGCTTTCTCCTTTTTTAGAATTTTTATAATTTGGTCTACAGATAACTTCACAGTTTTGCCATGATCTCTGCCTTTCCCAGTAAACATCCGCACTTATCATGTAAGTATTTAATATATAAAGATTTTGATTTTAATCTATTATTATAAGTATAATATCTTATATAATAGGTAAAGAATTTTCCAGAAAAAACAACATATTTATATTCTAAGAATTTTTTCTTTAAACTATGTTAATCTCTATTTCAGAAGTTCTTGGGTTAATTGTAACTTCTTTAGTAATAGGTTTTATCTTTATGGATAAATTCCCAAGAAAAGATATTCATAAGAAATTTGATTTTAACACATTAATCTATGCAGCATTAATAGTCTCTCCAGGAATAATTCTACATGAACTTATGCACAAGTTTGTTGCAATGTTTTTTGGCTTAACAGCTATCTTTAAAGTTTTCGGGCTTGGCATCATTATCGCCGTAATCTTAAAATTAGTTCATTCTCCCTTTATCTTAATAGCCCCGGGCTATGTAGAACTTGGTAACGCAACAAATAACTTACAAACCTTTTTTATTTCCTTTGCAGGTCCTTTCATTAATTTAACGTTGTGGCTATTAGCAATTATAATGTTAAAAAGTAAAAAACTTGGCAGAAATCAACTTACCTTTTGGCACGTCACCAAACAGATAAATATTATCTTATTTATATTTAATATGATACCCCTACCACCATTAGACGGCAGTAAAGTTTGGTATTCCCTATTTAAATTAATTTTCCCTTAGAACTAATTGGTGTTTTCAAGAGTTTTTAATTCTTTATTTAAAGCACCAACTTCTTTAACATTACTCTCTCCCTTAAGAACTTTGCCGCATTCTAAGCATTTAAAGTTATTTTCTAAAGCAGTTTCAAAATCTACTCTAGTGCATTTGCCAGGGCACACAAAGAAGGTAGTATTTTTTTCATCTTCAATTTTTTGTTTTAAACCTTCTATTTTTCTTCCTTTTAGAACATTTAAAACAGATAAAGCTTCCTTAACATGAAAAGTCCAATAATAAATAAACCACCCTTTTTTCTTATCTTTTTTCCTTACATAAGTAACTAAATTATAATTATTTAACTTATAAATTAAATTTCTAACCTGATTTATTGAAATTTGTAGCTTATCTGCTATTTTAAACTCAGAAACATTTCTTTTATTTGCTGTAAATTTAATAATAGAAAAGGCTTCTTCGCTCTCAATTTCTACAAGTAGTTCTTTTAACTTGGATTCTACTTCTTGGTTTAACTTCATATTCTAAGAGACTATCATTATAGACATATCAATTTAAAAATCTTTCCATTCTAAAGCTAATTATACTTATCTATAAAATATTAAGTAATAGTTTAAAGCTCATTTAATCAATTTTACTAAAATCACTACACATTAATAATAAGAAAAGTTTAATAAACAATGTCTAAACATTAATCAGAGGGTGTATAATTAATGTCATTTTTCGGAAAAAAGAGGCAACTACAAGAAAAGAATCTTTCTTTACCAGATGTTTCTGAACCAAAACAGAAATTTGATGATGATATTAAATTTCCCGAATTTCCTTCTTATGAAAGCGACCTAGAGGTAGATAAAATGAAATCTAATGAAGAAGAATACAGATCGACCATGGCTCAACCTGTACAATCTCAACAGAATATGGGGATGTCAGATTCTTTTACAGGCCAACAACAGGATACCCAGAAATATAATTATAATTTTCAACCACAATCAGAGCAGCCCAGTCAGACTATTCCAGTAAGACAAAGACAAGTCAAACAGGAAACCTGGGATCCTAGCACAAGTACACCTGACCAAAATTTTTCTAATTTAGATGAGTTTAATCAAGATGTTGGTAATTCACAGCAAGAACCACAACCAAGATATGAAGATAATACAAATTTTGCTGAAGAAGAACCAAGTTCCCAAGATTTTAGCAAACCAGTGCCTCAAAATAATTCTGATAAACCTATTTTCATTAAACTTGAAAACTACAAAGAAGTCTTAACAACAATAGAAAGCATTAGAAAAAAGATAAGAGATGCAGAATCTATGCTTGGAGAGATTTCAAGAGTAAGAAATGAAGAGGATAGAACTCTAGAATCATGGAAAGTTCAAGTAGAATCTGTTAAGAATAGACTTCTTGACATTGACAGAAAACTGTTTGAATAATGAAACACAAGAAAGTAATAAATCATAAAGAGAAATCTAAAGAACCTGTAAGATATGTTCTCCTAAATAGTCCAAACTCTCTAAGAAAAGATGTTTTACTAAATGCACTTGACATGGTTAAAGTTGTAAAAGACTATGATAAGTATAAACAACTAAAAACCCAAAAAATTCAACTTTTTAGTAACATTAAGTCTATAATGGATGATATTAATGATTCTTTTCATTTATTGCATAGAAAACTTCCTTTGGATGAAAGTCTCAGAGGAGAAATACTACATAAAAATACTTTGATAAAACATAATCCAATAACAGAAATTAAAAAACCCAAATTAGAAGACTTTTCTGAAGAAGCAAGGATAAGAGATGAACTTAGACTTGTAGAAAATCGTCTAAAGAGAATGGGATTTTAATTACTTTTTTTGTGTTTATTTAAATCTTTAATTCTATCATTTACAAACATTATAACAATTATTGTAAATATGGCTATTAAAATTGATAATACTAAATTTCTGTTAGTGGACTTTTGAATAAATTTGTTTCCAATTATGTTTTCGTAAGAAGTAAACTCCAAGGCAGCTTGATTATTTTTTTCATATGGGTCATCTAATGACAATACTTTTATGCTAACTGACCAGCTTCCAGCTGCATCAATTGCAAATTCTTCTCTATAAACCTTTGACTCACGTGCCCCTAAAATTTGATTTGTGTATTCTTTTTTAATTGCGCCATTAGGCCCTTTGATAGTGTGTTCTATATCATAATTAGCCGAATCAATTGGATTATTATTATGAAGTGTGGCTTCGTAAGTGAAGGTCTCTCCTACATTAAATGGAGGCCTATTACTTTGTATCAAATTAATACTAATATCTGCTCTACTTTGAGCTACAACATAAAAAGAAAGGATTATTAGAATAACTAACCAAATAAATATAGTATTTTTCATCTAGTTTCATAATTAAAACCTTTAGAGATATATTTAAATATTTCCATTCATAGTTATAACCTATGATAGATAAAAACGCACTTAGACAAAAATTCTCAAAGTCACCAGAAGAATATTTTGCAGTTAAGGTCTTAAAAGATGAAGGATTTTTAAGAAAAAAATGCAAGAGCTGTAATTTGTTTTTTTGGTCAACAGTTGAAAATCGGAATCTTTGTGGGAATCCTAGTTGTTCTGGTGTATACACCTTTATTGGGAATACACCTGCTTCCAAAAAGTTAGACTATATTGAATTATGGGAGAAGTTTTCAATAATGTTCAAAAGATTAGGATACACACCAATAAAAAGATACCCTGTTGTAGCGCGTTGGAGGGATGATACTGATTTTGTTCAAGCTTCAATTTATGACTTTCAACCTTATGTAGTTAGTGGGGAAGTACAACCTCCTGCAAATCCATTAACAGTTCCTCAATTTTGCTTAAGATTCAACGATATTGATAATGTTGGAATAACTGGGGCCCATAATACAGGTTTCGATATGATTGGTCAACATGCCTTTGATAAAAAAAATAAATTTGACCAAGAAAAGTACTTTACAGACATTCATTTGTGGTTAAAAAAAGGGCTTGGATTAAAAAATGAAAAAATAATATTCCATGAAGATGCTTGGCTTGGTGGAGGAAATCTTGGGCCGTGTATGGAATTCTTTTCAGAAGGAGTTGAGTTAGGCAACCAAGTTTATATGAAGTACAAAATTCTTAATGGTAATATAACAAATCTTGATTTAAATGTCTTAGACATGGGAATGGGACATGAAAGAAATACTTGGTTTTCAAATGGAAGTGCAACAAGCTATGATGTTGTCTTTCCAACGGTAATAAGAGAATTACTTAAAAAAACTAAAGTTAAATATGATAAAAATTTAATTTCAAAATTTGTTCCTTATGCAGGCCTTTTGAATTTAGATGAAATCAAAGATTCTGATAAAACCTGGAGTAATATTGCTGATAAGATTGGTTATTCAAAAGACGAATTAAAAGACCAAGTATTAACTTTAGCAGCAATCTATAGTATAGCAGATCACTCAAGAACCTTATTAGTAGCAATCTCTGATGGTGCTCTTCCAAGTAATTCGAGTGGGGGGCATAACTTAAGAGTTTTATTTAGAAGGTCATTGAGTTTTATAGACAAATATAAATGGAATATCTATCTACCAGATATATGTAAACTTCATGCTTTATACTTAAAACCATTATATCCGGATTTACTAGAAAACATAGATGACGTAAAAAAAATTCTTGATGTAGAAAAGCAAAAATTTGATAATAGCAAACAAAGAATAAATGAAATTGTTAAAAGCATAATATCAAAAGAAATAACTGAAAATGATTTGGTAAAGTTATATGATAGTAATGGCATACCTCCAGAATTAATTAAAGAAGAAGCAATAAATCAAGGAAAGATAATAGAAGTTCCAGAAGATTTTTATTCAAAAGTTTCTTTATTACACGAAAATATTAAACAAGAACATCAAACAAAAAAAGACGAAGAATTAAACCTAGATGGGATAAAAGAAACAGAAGCTCTTTATTTTTCAGACTATAAGCTAGATAAAGTTAAAGCAAAAGTCCTTAAAATAATTAAAAATAAAGTAATCTTAGATAAAACTATAGCCTACCCAACAAGTGGAGGGCAATTACATGATATAGGTTATTTAAATGACATAAAAATATTAGAGGTATATAAACAAGGCCCATATATTATTCATGTTTTAGAAAAAAATCCCAGTTTTAAAATTAATAATCTTGTAGAAGTGAAAATAGATCTTGAAAGAAGACTGCAATTAGCAAAGCATCACACCTCTACACATATAATTAATGCTGCAGCTAGAAGAGTTCTAGGAAATCACATTAACCAAGCAGGTGCTAAAAAAACTGTTGAAAAAGCCCATATAGATTTGACTCATTATTCCAGTTTAACTGAAGAAGAACTTAGTAAAATTGAAGAGGAGTCAAATAACATAATAAAATCAAAAATAAAAATAATAAAGTCTTTTGTCCCAAGAAACGAAGCTGAATTAAAATATGGATTTTCAATATATCAAGGAGGTGTAGTTCCTGGAAAAGAGCTAAGAATCGTAAACATTCTAAATACAGATGTCGAGGCTTGTGGCGGAACTCATTTGGATAACACAATTGAAGCTGAAAAAATTAAAATTCTTAAGTCAAATAAAATAAGTGACTCAATTATTAGAATCGAATTTGTAGCTGGAAAAAAAGCTCTAGAAGAAGAAAGTAAAGAAAAATCTATTTTAGAAGAAGTTTCAAAATTATTAAATTGCGAAGTTTCTCAAATACCTGGGAGAGTAGAAGAATTATTTGATTTATGGAAAGATATTGTAAAGAAAAACAAAAAAATTCCATTTAAATTAACTTCTGGAAAAAAATCAACCGGAGATATATTAATAGAAACATCTTTGATTTTGAAAACCCAACCAGAAAATATTTTGAAAACAATATCCAGATTCGTAAAAGAGATTAAAGATAAGAACTAATTATCCAAAATGAATCTTTTATCATTAGAAATATCCATTGTAAATCTTATTCAATCATTTCAACACAGTTGGCTTACCTCTATTTTTATTTTTATAAGTTTAATTAGCTCTACGAAAAGCTACTTCATTATAGTTCCTATAGGGGCGGCGTTTTTTTACTTTAAACATTATCGCCTTGAAGCGCTTTTTACCATACTTGCCTCTTTAGGGAATGTATTTAACCCAATAATTAAGACTATTGTTGGTAGAGAAAGACCAACTAACGACATAGCAAGTATACTAGAAACAAAAGCTGATTCAAGTTTTCCAAGTGGGCATGCAATGGGTGTAATTATTTTCTACGGATTTTTATTATATTTAACTTGGAAATTGCCATTTAAACATAAAAAACTTATTTCAACAATATTAATCTTTTTTATAATTTTAGTAGGGATATCAAGAGTTTACTTAGGTGTTCATTGGCCAACAGATGTACTAGGTGCATATATAATTGGGTTGTTATGGCTAATTTTAGTTATTACAATCTATCAAAAGATTAGAAATACCCATAAGGCAAACAGTTAATTTTATAAACTAAGATTTCAATCTTAAAATGTGAAAAAAAGTTGGTGAAAAAAGAAATAAAATACCTAATTATACCCGTAGTATTTTTTTTATTGATTCTCATTACATCTACTCAAAATGTTAATGCAGTATTTCCCTATTGTTTACAGTACTATACTGAGAATGGCAATAGTTTTTGGGATGGTTGGTTATTAAGGCATAATTGGGGTACTCTTACAGGTAATATAGGTACTATTCCTCATAATTCTCAAGGGGATAGTAGATTGCTTACTATTCCAGGTCAAGGTAAAAAAATATCTGCTGTCTATGATGTAAAATTTGCTACAGAAGATGACTTCGAGCCAGGGCCCTCTGGCTATGGAAAAAGAGTGGGTGGTGGTGGCCACTTTGCTAGTGTAATATCAAGAAGTCAATTATGGTGCCCTGAAGGCACATCTTGTAATAATGGTAATTTATGTTATGATAAGTGGCTTAGAGTAGAATTGACTTCCCCAACCGAAGAAGGTTTTGGACTCTCAGTCAGAAATCACGGTGCTACTTTTGATCAATTTTGTCAAAGCAACAGTTTTGGCCATGTTCCAGGTATGAGATTAAGAGCTGGACAATGGATTAGAATGAAGCATGAAGGAGAAATAACTGGAGCAAATAGTGCTAGGCTCACTCTTCAGTATATTTCTATTGATGGTACTCCATTAGTAGGCAATCAATACACAAAAGTTTGGAACTGCAATTTTAATAATCCTGTCCCATATCTTCATTTCTATCAATTTGGTAATTATGATAGAGGTATTCAAGGAGGAGCAGTATACGGAGATTTGCAAGTTAGAAACCTTCAATTTAGTGTAGAAAATTTTGGTGAACCACCACAAACATGTAGTGATGGTACCCCATACAATCAATGTAGTATAACTAGACCATTATATTGTAATAATGGCCAATTAGTAAATAACTGCCAACAATGCGGATGTCCACAAGGACAAACATGCCAAGCAAATGGAAGCTGTTTACCCCAACAAAATCAACCACCAGTAGCTACAATTACTCAACCTACACAAATATCCTTTACAGTAAATACACCTATAAATTATGCAGGAACTGGAAGTGATCCTGAACAAGGCAACCTACCAGGAACTAATTTATGCTGGAGTTATGATATTACTGGAGATCAACAATCTTTTATCAATTTAGGATGTAGATCAAGTGGTACATTTACACCTACTGTAATTATTAATAATCAATCTACCCAATATATATTAAAATTAGTTGCAACAGATAGTCAAGGATTAAGTGGAAATGCTACTAAGACATTAACTATTAATCCTATTGGGGGTGGAGAGGGAAATATTACAAATATTACATATCAAGAGAATTTTGAGTCATATAATATAGGTTCAATACCCCCAAGATGGAATATTATTTCAGGAACTTGGCAGATAACGCAAGACTCATCTAAAGTATTTAGTAGACTTAGTTCAACTAGCTCTTCAACCACCACACTTTCTAATTTTACACATGATACTTATTTATTTGAAGGAAAGGTGAAAGTACAAAACACCTTTGGCATTTTTATGAATTACATTAATAGTAATAATTGGTATAGAGTTATTTATTTAGGTGGAACAGACTTTAGACTTGAAAAAAGGTATTTAGGTAGTGCAACAGCATTAACCAGGCTTACTTATAATCCACAATTAAATAATTGGTATTACTTTAAATTTCTAATTCAGAAAAATAATACCCAAAACTTACTTAAGTATAAAATGTGGAAAGTTACTGATATTGAGCCAAGTACATGGTTAATTGAATATCCTGATTCTCAGAATATCTTAAGTGGTGGAACTATTGGTTTATATGCTCATGATTCTAGTAGCACTCTCAGTTTTGATGACTTGAAAGTGTCTTCAAATGTAATTTCTCCACAAACATGTAGTGATGGTACATTATATGGGCAATGTAGTATAAATCAACCATTATTCTGTAATAATGGGACACTTGAAAATAGGTGTCAACAATGTGGTTGTACTCAAGGTGTAACTTGCCAGCCAGATGGAACTTGTCAGGTTATCCAAAATCAACCACCAGTAGCAACAATTACACAACCTACACAAATATCATTTACAGTAAATACACCTATAAACTATGCAGGAACTGGAAATGATCCTGAACAAGGCAACCTACCAGGAACTAATTTATGCTGGAGTTATGATATTACAGGGGATCAACAATCTTTTATTAATTTAGGATGTAGATCAAGTGGTACATTTACACCAACTGTAATTATTAACAATCAATCCACCCAATATATATTAAAATTAGTTGCAACAGATAGTCAAGGATTAAGTGGAAATGCTACTAAGACATTAACCATTAATCCTATTATTCAGCAAACTTGTACAGATTCTGATGGTGGTTTAGTCTACAATGTTAGGGGCACCACGTCAAATGGTGTAACAACTAGAACAGATGATTGTGGAAACAGACGTAGTATAACAGAATATTATTGTTCAGAAAATAACATTAATTCTATGGTAAAAGATTGTAGAAGTGTTGGATATAATAAGTGTAGGGGTGGTGCATGCGTCCAAGCCAATTTCATTGAAGGAGTCTTGGAGTTGTTCTACTCGCCTAAGTATGAACAGAATATTCCCCAACAAAGTTCATCACAAATTAGTTCTAAAACTCAGCAACCTAACGATTGGCCAACCATAATAATTTATGCAATAGTTGCAGTAGTTGCGCTAATCTTAGTCAATAAATTCCACAAGAAGAATTCTAGAAACTAACCATAATTCTTCGTAATTATTAAAACAATTATTACTAAAAATTTTGTAAAGATTCATTAACTGTTCTACATCTGTGCTAAATTTCTTGACATTGATATTGGCGTAGTGTAGAATACATTGTCTTAATTTTGGCATGATGGAGCAACACAGTTTTTTACAAAAACGTCAAGTTATACAAAGAATACTTTAATAAAATTATTTTACAGCTTAAAAGGGACATCTACATTGATTAAATAATTCTCGGTGAAGATGCATAGCTATTTTTTTGGAATTTTCTTAAAATAAAAATAGAAACATTTTTATTCATAGTCAATGTCTTTTATTTTGTGGTAAAAGTAGTGGATATAAATAGAATATTAGTTTTAACATTATTAATTACTCTATTCCTTGTAACTAATGTAAATGCAAATAATGGTATTTGGATTTCTAGTTTCGAATTAGAAACACTTCCGACATCAGGTGCATCTTGGAATAATATGAAAGCTGAAGCAGATCAATCAGTATGCACCCCTGTTCTTTCAAATCAAGATGATAACTGCAATGTACGAGTTATGGCCCAGGCTTTAGTCTTCGCTAAATTGAGACAAGAAACTTACAGAACTAAAGTTGTTTCGGCAATAACTAATATTGTTAATTCAGGAACATATAACGGAAGATCGCTGGCACTGGGACGAGAGCTTGGCGCATATGTCCTTTCTGCAGATCTCATAGACTTAAATACATTTAATCCAACATTAGATGCTCAATTTAGAAGCAAAATCAGAGAATTATTAACAACATTCACATCGGGGGGTCCAACTAACCTTGAAGATTGTCACGAACAAAGACCAAATAACTGGGGGACTATGTGTGGTGGCTCCAGAGCAGCTGTGGCAGCTTATCTCGGAGACAATGCTAAGTTAGCAAGAGTGGCCCAGGTGTTTAAGGGATATCTAGGAGACCGTTCATCTTATTCCGGTTTTAGTTATGGGGATCTATCGTGGCAATGTAACCCAAGTCTACCAGTAGGAATTAATCCACAAGGTTGTATAAAAGAAGGGCATAATATTGATGGTGTTATGCCAGATGACCAGCGACGATGTGGCAGTTTTTCGTGGCCCCCATGTAATACGGGATATGCCTGGGAAGGCCAACAAGGGATTTTAGCTCAAGCCATTATTCTTTCTAAGCAAGGGTACGACGTTTGGAATTGGGAAAATAGAGCAATTCTCAGAGCTCATTCTTGGAAAGTAAATATAGGGAATAATCAGGCAGGTGGTGATGACACTTGGCAACCATGGGTAGTTAATTTTTATTACAATACCAATTTTCTCGCACTCAGTCCTTCAAATCCTGGGAAAAATATTGGTTGGACAGATTGGACTCACCAAGGAGTCGCACAACCACCCCAAACATGTACCCAACAAGGTGGAATTTGTTGCGTATCTGGCAATTCTTGTAGTGGTTCATCAGTCCTCGCTAGCGATTGTTCAACTACTTGTTGTATAGGCACTTGCATACCTCCAGATACAACACCCCCAACAGTTTCTATAACATCCCCTACTAATAACCAACAGGTTTCAGGAACAATAACAATTACAGCAACAGCTTCAGATAATGTTGGTGTACTAGGAGTTCAATTTAAAGTAGACGGTAATAATATTGGATCTGAAGATCCATCTTCTCCTTATTCAGTTCCATTGAACACAGCCACTTTATCAAATGGCAATCACATTTTAACATCTGTCGCTAGGGATTCTCAAAATACTGCTGCAAGTTTACCAATTACTATTAATGTTCAAAATGCAGGAGATACTACTCCCCCATTAATTACTAATGTACAAGCAGTAAGTATAACATCAAATTCAGCATCAATTACTTGGACTACTAATGAACCAAGTGATTCACGAGTAGAATTTGGTTTAACTCAATCATATGGATCTCAAACTACATTAAATACTAACTTAGTTACATCTCATTCAGAATTAATAACAGGCTTACAATCATCTACTTTATATCATTATAGAGTAAAATCAAGAGATTCATCAAATAACTTAGCTACAAGCATAGATTTTACATTCGCTACAATTCAATCACAACCAGGGATAGAACAAGTAACTTATAATTTACAAAGAGGTCTTAACTTCATCACAGTTCCTTTAGAACTATCAAACACAGATATTATACAAGTACTTAGTCCAATTTTACCCGAAGTAGATAAAGTGTATTCATTTTATAATGGAAGATGGTTAATATTTAGGAACAGAGTAAATGCACCTTCCTCATTGAGCACTATAGAACCCTTAAGAGGATATATAGTGAAAATGAAAAACCCCAGATCATTTACATTACAAGGAACAATAGATAATAATAGGCAGTTACAATTGTCTTCAGGATGGAGTTTAATAGGGACGAATAGTTTAACATCAACGCCAATATCAACTGCCTTACAAGGTTTATCTTACGATTCAGTATGGTCTTATGATACAAATACAAATACTTACATAGAATTAAATTTAGGTTCAGGAAGTTTAAATTCAACAAAAGCATATTGGGCCCAATTAAGTAATGCTGGAACATTTAATCCATAAAGGTTTTTAAGTTGAAAAAAAATACAAAAAAACAAAAGGTGAAACGCTTAGATTACTGGGTAATAGGTTTGCTTATTGCACTTATTCTACTTTTTGTATTAACCTCTATCCTTAAAATAGAGATTCCAATCTTTAGAGCGCCAGGTCAACCACCACCAACATTTCACGATTTCTATGGCACAGTTAACTGCACTAATAATCAAGGAGTTCCAAATGGGAATCAAGTAATTGCAACAATACCAGGCGGTCAATTTAGTACACTAGTGAATAATGGGGAATATTACTTGACAATAGAAAACGGAATACCTGGAGAAAATATTGATTTTTTTATTGGTTCAGAAAATGTTTCTGATGATACATTCCAGACTTTTGGAGACACACAAAAAAATTTCGAAGTAAGTAATACTTTTTGTGGTCTAAGTGACCCAGGAGGAAGCGCTGGTGGCGGATCCTCTGGTGGCGGTGGAGGCGGAGGTGGAAGTAGTAGAAGGACACAATGTAATGATGGAAAAGATAATGACAATGATATAAAAAAAGATTACCCAAAAGATCCAGGATGCAGCAGTAAAACTGATGAAAGCGAAGAAGATCCGATAACCTCAGTTAGCAGATGTAATGACTATATAGACAATGACGAAGATGGAAAAATAGATCTTAATGATCCCGGTTGTGTTAATAAGTTCGATAGCTCAGAAGAAGATGTAACTATTGAGGCACCTCAACTACCAGATACTTCAAGTACTGAAACTGAACCGCAAAATAAATTTAAGGAGTTTAAGGTTATAGCTTCAACAAGCATGTTAGTACTAGTTTTAATAATAGTTATATTGTTAATATACTTTTTCATTAAATTCAAATGGGATAACAAAAATTGAAATAATTAAACTTAAAGTAATGCAATACAAAAGTATACAACATTGATTACAAAAAGATTACTTAATTTTTTTTCTTTTGGTAAGAATTATTATCAACATCAAGATTATGACAAAACCAGCACCTATAAAAAACCATAAAGGTTCATTGGTAATATTCTGAGTTTGTGTTATTACCTCTGTAGTTTTATTAACTACTTGGAGTGTTTGGCCTGCTTCAAGATTTTCAGTAATTTTCATTGCACTTTCTGATAGGGCACCAGAATCCACAGCCTTATCTCCTATCGGTATTAATTCCGAAAAAACTTGTTTACTTGAATTAATCTTATCAGAAAATCTTGTAAAATAGTATATAACACTTCCAGTAACTAAAGTAAATAAACTAACTGGGATTAGATTCTTCAATTGATTATATAAACTCTCACTTGTTTTAGGGGCAATAACAATTAGTTTCTTAGCAAGTCTATAATAGAGAATTTTCTTACCTTTCTCACTCCATTCAAATTCTTTTGATTCAATTAACTTTGATTTAAGTAATTGCTGAACATTATAATGAACTGTAGAAATTGGAGTATCTAAAGCCTCAGAAATTTGCGATTCACTAGCCTCATTTTTCTTTCCTAGATAATCTAATATTTTTCTAGCAGTTTCATTACTAATAACTTGGGCTAATTCTTTGCTTTGTTGTTCTTCTAAGCTTAATAATATAAAAGTTTCTTCATTTGTCATAATATCTCATTAGAAAGTCTATTTATAAAGCTTTTTTTAACTTCAATTTAAGTTGAAGTTATTCAATTATAAATCACAGTTGTAAAAGATACTTTTATAATTTTTTGCTTCTAAACATTTCATATGACAACCTCGCAAGGAATTGAAAGGTTGGTAATAGGCCCGTCTGTTTGGCCTAATAAAGAATTACAAATTCAACCCGGTGATTTATCACATTTTGCACCATATGGCAATGGTGTCTATGGCTTTGATCCAAAAGATGCAAATCCTATTCTTTGTGCTCCTGAACAAGAACCAAGTGGGGGGCATATCTATTTTAGCAATTCTGTGAGAAGAGAGAATTTTCAAAGTTTTCTTAGAATGGTTGGCGTAACTATTGGTGATAAGGCTTATGCCGCTTTCGTTAAGAGATCTATAAATCCGGGAAAAGATCAATACCTGACACAAATGAGATTAATTTCTAAATTTGGACTAAGGTTTATGTTTAATGCCCTTAGCGATAAAGAATATGATTCATTTAAAGAGCAAGAGTTAACGATTGAAGAGGCCCTTTTGGGATTTATTGAAGTAGAAAAAAAGAAATATGGTACTTCATTTTTTAGTAGATCCTTGGAGGGTCTATTTGGTGGTGATGGTGATTCTATGCGCGAAGAACTTAATTTTGGATTTGCATTGGAGAATGAATACTATCGCATATATCGTATTTGGAGTAGGGCTTGGTTAGTAACTAAATAATTATTCAATAAAGATAGCAGGTTTTCCAGGCTTAGCTTTTTTAGCTTTTCCTTGAGGATCATAAATATTCTTATCATTAACTGCATAAAATGTAAACTTTAAGTTAGTTCTAGTACTTAATAAATTA